>Ga0194133_10001191_pt1 | contig 47634 bp, 46 predicted proteins | sample TA2KigOf40mmetaG_FD_155448 | JGI IMG/M metagenome (GOLD analysis project Ga0194133, IMG submission 155448) | Freshwater microbial communities from Lake Tanganyika, Tanzania - TA2015055 Kigoma Offshore 40m | ecosystem: Environmental > Aquatic > Freshwater > Lake | place: Tanzania: Lake...
ATCCTTCATTTACTTTGGATTCAACAGTTGCACAATCTTCACCAAGAGTTTCTTTAAGTTTATCAGTTAGTGAATTCTTAACTCCATACAGATATTGCTCTAAACTATTTCTGGATTCTGATGACTCTCTAAATTGTTTATCCTCATCTTTGAATTTTTCAGCTTCTTGGACCATTCTTTCAATATCCTCCTTAGATAATCTACCACTATCATTGGTAATAGTGATTTTTTCTGACTTTCCTGAGCTCTTCTCTAAAGCGCTTACCTGTAAAATACCGTTTGCATCTAAATCATAACTCACCTCAATCTCTAATGTTCCTCTTCTTGCTGGAGGTAAATCTTTCAACATAAATGTTCCTAATACATTACAATCCTTAGATCTAGATCTCTCACCTTCAAGCACTTTAATCTCACATTGAGGCTGATTATCACAGGCATTACTAAAAGTTTGAGTCTTTCTACAAGGAATCTGTGAATTTCTATTGATTAAAACATGGTTTACTGTTCCCTGTACTTCAATGCCAATTGATAATGGTGTTACATCAAGTAGTAGCAAACTGTCAGTCTTTTCATCTCCTGTTCCACTCAAAATTGCTGCTTGGACGGCTGCACCATAGGCTACTGCCTCATCTGGATTAATACTCTTGCATAATTCCTTACCATTAAAATAATCACTTAACATTTTCTGAACTTTAGGAATTCTTGTAGAACCTCCAACTAGAACAACTTCATCTACTTGTGCTTTTGATACTTTCGCATCTTGTAATACTCTATCTACTGGCTCTAAAGCATCTCTAAATAAATCAGAACATAATTCCTCAAATTTAGCCCTACTTACTGTAATATTACAATCATTACCTTCATATAACGAATCAATCTCAATTGTTGTAGAATTGGTTGATGATAATACTCTTTTAGCCCTTTCGCACGCTGTTTTAATTCTTCTCATTGCTTTAGCACTGGTTCTAACATCTAATTTGTACTTTCTATTAAATTCTTGAGAAACAAAATCAGTTAATCTATTGTCCATATCTTCACCTCCTAAATGAGTCTTTCCTGCTGTTGCTTTAACCTCAAAAACTCCATCATCTAGTGTAAGTAAAGATACATCGTGAGTGCCACCTCCAAAATCAAAAATTAAAATATTCTTTTCACCACCTCCTTTCTTATCAATACCATAAGCAATAGCTGCTGCTGTTGGTTCGTTAATAACTCTTAAAATATTTAATCCTGCAATCTGCCCAGCATCCTTAGTTGCTTGTCTTTGATCATTGTTGAAATATGCTGGACAAGTTACAACACAGTTTTTAACTTCATGTCCTAAATAAGCTTCAACATCTTCTTTAATCTTTCCTAAAACCATTGCTGATACTTGTTCAGGGGTAAATGTCTTTTCTTCACCTTTATGCATAACCTTAATTTGACAATTTCCATTAGGTGCTTCTTCTACTTTGAATGGATAAGTCTTTAATTCTGATTGAACTACAGGATCACTAAATTTTCTTCCAATAATTCTTTTAACATCAAATAACGTATTAGCAGTATTACTAGCTGCTTGATTCTTAGCAGCATCTCCTACCAATCTTTCACCATCTTCAGTAAAAGCTACCCAAGATGGCATGGTTCTTTGTCCTTGATCATTTGCAATAATTTCAACACGACCACTGGTATATACACCAGCACATGAATATGTAGTTCCAAGATCTACACCGAAACAGTAATTAGATTTATTCTGACTCATTGATTATAAATATATAAATTTTTAAAACTTTAAACCCTATTATTTGTTTATAAAATTTATTTTTTTTATTTTTTCACAATCTATAATATAAATATAATAATTATAATTTATGACAAACTCTAAGAAAAACTCCAGCAAAAAGAATTCCAAAAAATGTTCTAAGGGTATGATATTAAGAGATGCGTATACTACAAAAAAAGGTACCAAAGTTCCTGCTGCATGTATAACAGCACAAAGTGATTCTGGTAAGAAAACATCGTTAAAATTAAAAAAATATTTACAAAAAAAAGCTAAAATGCATAGGGAAGCTATGAAAAGATTTTCTAAAGAAGTTCCTAAAAAATGTTCTAAGGGTGAAATATTAAGAGAAGGATATAAGAAGAAAAGTTATAAATCTCATAGTAAAACAGGTAAAAATATTAGTGTTTTAGGTAGTTGGACTAAACCTGCTTGTATTAAAAGTGTTACTGGAAAATCTAAAAAAGGCTCAAAATTAATAACTATTATGAATAAAGATGTTCTTGGTAAATATGGTTATTCAAATATAAAATCACTCTCAAAAACTGAGAGACATTCTGCTCTAAGAGAAGCTCTAAAAAATATTAAACCATTGTCTGTTTATAGAAGACTGATAGCTCTAGCAACCCTTAATAAAAATAAAGATGAAGAACTTTTTATTACACTTAGAAAAGATGCTGATTGGATTAAAACACAAGATATTTATATTAAATCAAAAAATATAAAAAAAGTATCAAAAAAAAGAGATTCTAAAATAAATTCTAGTAAAGAAAATAGTAAAAAGATTAGTAAAAAAAATAGTAAGAAGACTAGTAAAAATTGAAAAAAATATATGTTTGAAGAGTATCTCATGTTCTTCAAACTACTTTGGAAACACACGAGCCTTACGGCTCTGAAATTTACGATTCTTTTGGCTGTTTTACAGCTTTTAGTATCGTATATTTCAAGCATTTATGTGTCTCGCATCTTCGTGGATTTATCCATGGAAACTTTAGATGATGCATTTTTTGCCGTGTCACTTAAGATTTTAGTTCATGACCTTCTGGACTACTTTTTGTTCTATCCTTCCACTACGGAGGGCACCAGTGTCGCTAATCAAATTTTGCAAGAAATTAGTGAAACCTTGATGAGTGCCAATAATGAACTTTCACTGGTCATCACAAATTCTGTGATTATGGAAGCATGTGTTGATTCATTTTACGCATACTTTCAAACAATCTGGCAGACCGTAAAAATGCTACCTGAACTCGTTGACTATTTGGTTGTCTTGTATGTTTCAACAGGACAATCATGGTTGATAATCCAAGTCATTGTATTTGGAACATTGCTTCTTCTTTTACTCCAAAAAACTCTAGAAAAAGAACTTGATGCTATTTCCAAAAAAATGCTTTCTATCACTGATGAAACACGAAAAGAAATTTCAAGACGTTGGACTGACTACTTTGCTAGGAAAAGCATCTGTTTTGGAAAACCTGCGCCAAATCCTGCCGATCAAGTACATAAATACACCACACAATGGTTAGCAAAGGATGAATTGGTGAAACGGTCGCATCTTTTAAATAATACAGCACGAGAAGTGTTGTTTCTTTCATTTCGGTATTTGTTCAAAGATAAACAAATACTGATGTGGCTAATTGTTAATCATCAACGTTTGTGGGGTGGAATAAAACTGTGGATAAGATTGAAAGAACTTGTAATGCACAATGAAACAAAAATGAATCGTCACTTTGATCTTTACATTAAAGCTCTAGTCTCACAAAAGAAAAAAGTTGCTTTGGTGAGACATTTCTGGAAAAGAAGAAATTTGAGACTTTGCAGTTTGCTGATAGTTCAAAAGAACTGCCCCCAAGTAATTTTATCATCTATCTTAAATATAGGTCCAAAACATCATACTTTAATTATTGAGGGTCAAAAGGGTTCTGGAAAAACCTACTTGATTTCAATTCTTATTGGAGGTGTGGATAGTGATGCTAAAATGTTCTTTGGAAAGACAAAAATTGAACCATCGCAGATTCCTTTCTTTGTTGTTTCACAAGATGTCGCATCTTATTACACCCACAATTCAAAGAAGACCATCACGCATTCGGCTAATAAACTGTTCAAAGGTTCTGGGAAAAATTTGGTGTCCTTCCTATCTAAGTTTGGTCTGGAATGGATTACTGAAAAAAATCTGGATGAACAACTAGGTGAAAATGAGAAATCTTTATCACCTGGAACAGTTAGAACAATAGTTCTAGCCCACCTAATGTGGGAACTTCAAGATCATCTACAATCTGGAAAATCCATAAAGTTTGTGGTTCTTGACGAAGTTGATACCGCAATTGACTTTGGCACAGTGAAAAAGTTTTACACAGAATGCATTCTTCCACTTCTTAAAAAGTATGGTGTGCCATGCTTCATTGTTTCTCACAGCCAGCAGTTTAAGGATCTTGTCCGAGAGTTGGATGGTGATGCCTGCAGGACTTTGACAGCAATAAAAGAAGGCGATGTCATAACCTATCAATAAAAACAAATTGAAAGGTTCTAATTTTAATCTAATTTTTTTCTAACAAGTTCATCAACATATCTAATATAAATACGATCAAAATTATCATCATTAATACTTTCTTCAAGATTTATGTTTAATTCTTTAGCAAGCTTTAGAAATTCAATAACAACAAAATTATCTATAGTTCTCTTGTATTCGTCATTATACAAATTTCCTTTTTTCATTATCGTATGAAAAATCCTTTCTTCAGCAGATTTATTATTATTTTGTTCCTCATTATTACTATTATTTTTATTTATTCCTAAATCTTTTATTCTATTCTCTATATTCTCATCAATTTTATTTAGATGTTCTATCGTTATAACAGGAATTTTATTTTCTTCCTTTTTTTTGTTATTATCATCAGTATTATTTATAGTTGATTTTTTACAAATCGAACTATCTATTATTTCATATTCAGCAATTAATTCTTCTATACTTTTCTCTTCTTTGTTATTTTTACTTAAAAATATCTTGATTAAAGATACTCCAACAAAAAAACTACCTAAAATAAAAATCATTTATAATATTATACCTATTATAATATTATAAAAAAACAATTTAAAATTATATTAATTATATAAAAATGTGTTAATAATCACGCCCTACTAGCTCAGTTGGATAGAGCGCGAGACTTCTAATCTCGAGGCCGAGGGTTCGAGCCCCTCGTGGGGTGATTTAACACCTATTAAATTTTTATTTTACTTATAAAAATTTAAGTTTATAAAATTTAGGTTAAAAACAATTTAATTTAATATAATATAAAATTATAAATGAAAGTATTTTCTTATTGTATTTACGATTATGATTTAAAATATTATTTAGGATTAATAGAAAATATAAAGTTAATTAATGAATATTATCCAGATTATTACATTTATATATATTATGGTAAAAATTGTTTATTAAGCGTGATAGAAAAAGTATCTATTATTTTTAAGAATGTTAAACTATTTCCAACAAATAAAAATGGATTTATTAATACATTTATACGATATAAACCAGTTCTAGATAATGAAGTTGAAATTACAATAATTAGAGATGCTGATAGTGAGGTAAATGAAAGAGATAGATGGTGTATAAATAATTTTTTATTAAAAAAAAGTAATATGGAAAATAATTATTATTATAATACAATTAGAGATCATTATTGGCATAAAAATAATTTATTAGCAGGTATGAGCATGTTATGTAAAAATGAAATTAATTATAAAGAATTAAAAGAAGAATTAACTAAGATTTTTACAGATATTGATAATAAAGAACATAATTATGGTTACGGTTGTGATGAAATAATATTAAAACAAAAAATATATCCAATTATAAAAGATAATTTTTTAGTATATACAAATATTTGTGCTTATACAAATGAAAAATCACAAGTTATTGATTATCCTAATAATAATGTAAATTTTGTTGGTAATGTTATTGAATATATTATTCCACCTAATTTTGATATAAATCAAGTGGATGATTTGTTAAATTTTAATTTACCTAAAAAATATAAATTTAGATTTAATTCAATCAATATAATGGAACAAATTGAATGGTTAGATATTCAGAAAAGATTGGATATAATGGCATATTTTATAAAAGAAATATTTGATATACAAAATATTCCTTCTGAATATAAAGTTTATGATAATATAAATACTATCTTACATTATGAATTTATAGCAAATTATTATACAAATAATATTCAAGGTTGTATGAGATTTTTTAATAGATTGTATAAATATACAATTACTGATACTTTTAAAACGAATGCTACATATTTTTATAATGAAGCTAGACAAAATGGTTATAAAATTGTTGGAACTTGTAATACTAATTATGCACCACAAAATAAAGAAATAGTTATATTTTATGGTAATTATGCTGACGATTATTTATCTTTACCTCAATCTTATAAAATTTATAGAAATATAGTATTTTATCAAGATATTAAATTAGATAAATTTGTATCTGATGAATGCTGGAATAGTATTGATAAAATTTATATTATGACTGTTGATGTTTGTTATGAAAGACAATATGATATTTTAAATCAATTATGTCTAATGAATGCTCCATTAGATAGAGTTTTTATGCATAAAGTACCAAAAGATAAAGAATTAAATGATATTTATATTGGAGTAACTAAAAATCACTTATTCTGTTTAGAAAATATGATCAATTTAAATTATAATAATTGTCTTTTCTTAGAAGATGATTTTATTTTTTCACAAAATTATGATGATAATAAAATTAAACTAAAAACTTTTTTTAATAGAAATTATGATTATGATATTTGTTTTTTAGCAGCCTCTAAATATCATCAAAGAGAAGATTATGATGATTTATTAATTATTTCAAAACAAATATGCACTACTAGTTCAGCTTATTTAATATCAAAAAAAAATGTTAATAAAGTTTTTAATATTATAAAAGAAGGTTATGAACTTTTAATTAAAAATAAAGATAATTCAGAAATTTATTGTATTGATAGATATTGGCATAAAATATCAAATGATAATAAAATGTTTATCTTTAAAAATAAATTAGGTTTTCAAAAACCTGCTGTTAGTAAAATATTGAATAAATTAAATATAAATTTAGATTAAAATAAAATTATATTTTAGAATTCTTACTAATCATCTTTTCTATATATCTCTTATACAAGTTATCAAACGTTTTATCATCTATTAAATCTTTTAATTCTATATTAAGATCTTTTGCTATATCTACTAATTCATCAATTACTTCACTTTTAATAGTCCTCTTATGAATATCCTTATTTAATTCTCCCTTCTCAATTAAAAGATTCTTTATTTTTTTTCTATACTCTTTTTCATAATTTTGTTCTTTTTTATATATTTGATATCCTAATAAACTAGAACCTATTACTAAACAAGAACCTACTATAAATTTATAATTCATTATAAATTATAAATATAAAATTTTTTATAAAGACTCTTTACGTAAAAATTTTATTAATTTAATATCATCGTATAGTATAAGTGCATATAACGCTATATACACAAATATATAATTACTATATTCTTGATAAATAAAAAATATAATTTGACATAATATATTCGTTACTAAACTAAATGTATATATTTTATAACTATAACTCGCAATTTTTTTTATTCTATCTCTATTTGTAGATATATATCTATATCCTAAATAAAAATTTACTAAAAATGGTATAATTGAAAAATACGTATATATAATTATTGATCTATAATATCCTGATATACTATAATCAACTAATAAATTTAATGAACCTAATATACCTACAACACAATGATGAATAACTGTCGCTGTTGGTAAACCTCTTACAAATATTAATCCACTTATATCTAAAGAAGAATATAAAGTTCCAAATATGTAAAAAAATACATTATACCATATATTATTTACAAAACCTTCTAAAATATGAAATGTTCCAAATATTAAAATAAAAAATAAAATACAGGATTTCCATATATTTTTAACAACGTATTTAATCTTATAATCAGTTAAATTTAATTCATTTGGATTAATATAATTTATTAATATTTTTTCACCATAATAATACACATATTTATGTAAATAAATGAATAATAACATTAAAAAAAAATAATAAGATATCATATTATATATATTTTCTATATAAATATTATTTTTTAAATATATTATATAATTAAATGATATCTTTTAAAAATTATATATCAAATTTAAATTTTAATCATCTCTTATTTGGATTTATTATTATTTTCTTTTTTTATATTAAAAATTTAATAAATAAATTTATTAATTTGCAACAATTAAATATTTTAATATTAAATAAATTATGTTGTAAAATTAACTATTTCTCAAAAAAAAATAATAAAAATTATAATAAATTTAAAAAAAAATTTAAAAAAAATTATAAAAAAATAAAAAAAATTTATAAAAAAAGTAATAGTATCTATCTTAAACATTTATTAAATAACGAATCAAATAAAATTAAAGAGGTTATACAAACTCCTATAATTAATAATTTAGAATCAGATAAAATAAATCAATCAAATTGTATCACTGTTGATGAAGAAAATGAATTTGAAATTTTAGATTAAAAATTGAAAAATTTATAAAAAACAATATTATTATTATAAAAAGGATGGTAGATAATTTTTATCAAAATATATACAATTTTTGGTTTGAAAATCCTTCATATTGGATTCCAATATCGCATAAAGATAAATTAAAAATAGATAAAATAATTTATGAAAAATTTTATAATATAGACTACATACATATAACAACAAAAATATCTTTTTTAGATTTTGATAATAAAACTTTTATTGGATTTATTATCTACCAAGATCAACTTTATAAACATTTTATGAGATATCAACTGTTAAATTCTATACAAACAGATTTTAATGATTCAACAATCCAAAATATTAGATCAAACTTATCTAAAAATATAACTACTATTATTGATAAAATTATTTTACAAACTACTGAAACAGAACTGATATTTATTCTTATGTTATTCAAACATGTAAAAAATTATAAATATATTATTCAAAATTGTTTGTTTTGGTGTACCCATCATAAATGTTCTATACACGAAAAGTTATATCTATCCAAATTTTTTAATGATACTTACAAAAAAATGTACGATTTTGATTATATACATAATAATGTAAATCTATCTAACCAATCTAATTATCCTATAGAATTTACTCCAGCAGATATTTGTGAGCACTTTCCATCACAATTTATACAACAAGATTGGCTCAACTTTTTAAATCTACTCCAGCCAAATATACAAACTCTTTCTACAATACTATTGGAAACTATTACAGATAATAATCAAACTATAATTGTTAGTCTAAGTGGTGGTGTTGATAGTATGGTAACTCTTTTCCTTCTTAATAATCTTGTCATAAATAAAAAAATAGATAATAAAATTATTGCTTGTCATATAGTTTATGGTAATAGATCTGAAAGTAATTATGAATTTAATTTCATTAAATATTATTGTAGCAAACTAAATATAAAATTATATTATTACAATATTGAATATTTAACCAGAAAAAATATAGATAGAGACTTTTATGAAAAAATGACTAGAGATATTAGATTTAATCTTTATAAATCTGTTTCTAAATATCTTAATACTGATAATTTTAGTGTCTATCTAGGACATATAAAAGATGATGTTGTGGAAAATATATGGTCTAATTTTTCAAAAGCACAACATATTTTTGATCTTAAAAAAATGAAAATATCTTCTATCCAAGAAGGTGTTAATATTATTAGACCTTTCTTAAACATACATAAATCTATAATTTTACAAATAGCACATGATTGTTATATTCCTTATCTAAAAAATACAACACCTAGTTGGAGTAATAGAGGTAAATTTAGAAATAGATTTTATCAAGAAACACATATTCAATATGGTGATTCTGTAGATGAAAAAATCATCCAAGTTGCTGATACATTGTCTGCTGTTGGTGATATTATTGATAATCTAATTTATAAACCAATTTATAAAAGTTATAACAATATAGAAAAGACTATTGATGTATCAAGAGCTATAGAAGCAGGACTAGATGTAAATGGATGGTTAAATATTTTGGAACATATTTGTCATAATTTTTTACAAATATCAAAACCATCTATACATTCTGTTAAACAATTTGTTGAAAGATTAAGTAAAAATAATTTTACAACACAAAAGAAAGAAATGAAATTTCAACTTAAAAGTAATTTACAAATTATTCTTTACAAAAATAATACTGATACAGCAATTGATAAATATTATGTTAAATTTTTTTTATATAAAAATTTACCTTAATCAAATATACAAAAGTTATTCATAAAAAAATTAGATCTCATATAACCAAATGAGTTATGGTCTATGAGATAAAGCACACAACGAATAAGAAACGTATCAAATGTGGCGCAAGGATTCTTTAATCCTATCCTCAAACAAGCGAACGAACTGTTCGTCTGGGTTAGGATTACTTTGACGAAAAACCTCCATCATCGCCATGAAAGACACCCTCTGAGCGAGGTCCAATCCATCTACCTTGGGAATTAACCATTCAAGGTAAGCAGAAAATTTTGGATCCTTCAAACTCTCTCTTGTTGATAGGACAGAGGCCCTAAGTTTGTCTTCGGCCGAAAGGTCGGTTTTTTCTTCTTCCTCCGTCGGCTTTTCACAACACGGTTGAAAAACGAATGAAATTTCAGCCCCAAAGGACGACAATGGTGCTTCAATTGATCGTTTCAACCAAAATTTGTGACCAGCACATAATTCTGGGTATGTTCTAGCCAAAAAGGCACGAAGGTCTGTTAATGAACCATCTGGCAATACTGGACCAGGAATACCTGGTCCAGAGGACACATGAGATTCCCATTCGCTGGGATCTTCCCTGAAAGAACAAATTTCAGTTTGCTCAATCGGAACTTTTTGTCCAGAGGTTCCACAAAAACGAGCATAGAGTTTCTTCACATGTCCCGCACATGCGGGGTCTAAGCAAATAGTCATCTGAATAAATCTTACAAATAATATAATTATTCAATTTTTTTTACTATATAAAATTTATAAATTATCACTAAATTTTTATATAAAAATTTGAATTATATATATAATAATAAATAATAATTATTTCCAATATATACAATGGAATCACTTACAGGAAAAAGAGTATTTATATTTGATTTAGAAACAACAGGATTACCTATAATGAAAAATGTAAATAAAAAAAGAGAATACGATGATTATAAAAATAATGCTAGTTATGACACTTCTAGAATCGTTTCTGTTGCTTGGTATTACGATGATAATTTTAATCCACAAAAAATTAATTATGATAATATTAAAGAATACATAGTTAAACCTGTAGATTATACCGAAATTCCAACAACACATATTCATGGTATTTCATTTGAAAAAGCAGTAAGTGATGGTTTAGATTTTAATGATATTCTATATTCTAAAGGACTAGGTAAAGATATTTTATCTTCTGATGTTATTGTAGGACATAATTGTCTATTTGATATAAATATTTTATTGAACGAATTGTATAGAAATTCTTCATTAGATGTTTTAGAGTATTTTGAAAAATTATTATTACATAAACAATATTTCTGCACTGCTGATGCTGGTAAAGATATTTGTAAATTACCTAACCAATATAATGCTACAGAATATAAAAGACCTAGATTAATTGAACTATATTTCCACTTTTTTAACAAATATCCAAATAATTCTCATAATGCTACAGATGATGTGTTATCTGTACTTAAAATACTTTCTTGTTTTATATAAAAATATAAAATAAAATTAAAATATATATCTACATATTTTGATTCATATTTTTAGCCAACCTTGCTTTAATAATTTCAGCCATTTGTTCTCTTGTTATATGTGATGGACCGTCGTCTAGCTTGTATCCCTTTCCAACAAATTTATTATTTTTTTCTTCCTCTATCATTCTTAATCTATTTTGTTCTCTAATTCTCTCCATCTGTTCTTCCTCTAGTTTAAGTTGTCGTAATCTTTCTTGTTCTTCTTCTTTAATTTTTTGTAATCTTTCTTCTTCCAATATATCAACAGGAACATCAAAATCAATTTTAACATCAGTATTGTATAGTGAGCCATCTAAGATTTCAGATCCATTTTGATTTTTAATTTTGCAGACATAAAATTCAATACCATGAACGTTAATCATATCACCTAAAGAAATTGCTCTGCATTTAACTAATGTTTCTTCTAAAATCTCTTTAAGAGAAGACCAATGAACATAATCAGAATTGTTGGCTCTAACTTGGATATAATCTATATTTTGTAAATTATCCACATTTTCTATAGATACATTTTGAAAAGGTTCTAGTCCATACTTTGCCATCGCCCAGTATGGTAGAACTATAACATCCTGTTCTATAGAAATTATATTTCCAAATAATAAACATCTACAATTTGATTGATTGAATCCACTATCATCTGTTTTGGTAATTTCAACAAATAATGGATTGAATTCTGTTAATTCATTAATCATTTTGTAATATATTTTGTCAGGTATGGCAATAATATTACCAACATTCTTGTCAGGTTCATCTGGACTGTAAATATCCCAACTTATAACAGGAATGTTTTCTACCTTCATGTTTTTAATATATTAATATTATATTATTATTTATTCAATTTTATTTGTTGATTATAAAAAAAATTAGATATTTGTGTATGGTATAAAAATATAATTGGACTTTTTTTACTTGGTTCTCTACTTGAATCACCTTATAAAAGTTCTAAAATATTATCTATAAATAAAATAAAAATGTTTTGTAGTAAAAATAATTAAACAATAGAATTCATATAAAAAAATAATTTAACTTACCTGTATTAGTTATGAGGAATATGTTGAAGGATCCTTCTCATAACCATTAAGGTCATAAAAAGGTCAAAATTATGACTTTGTTCTTGAAGGTGTTCTAATGATGTAATAATTTCTTCCAGAGCCAAAATAATATTAGGCACTTGACGGCACATGTTTCGGGCCAGTTGGATTATTCCATTGACTTTATGAACTACATGTTCATGACGACAATCTCTACATATTATAGCTCGTAGGCAATCAGGACCCCTAAGTGTCCCGATAACACCCTCAACCAATGGACGCCATGACACAGGACAAGATTTTGAGCTTGAATATGCTCTTATTCTATTTAGAAACATTTGGTCAAAAGGCCTATTCTCAATATAAGATGCATAGCGATTACCAAGATTTGACAACATATTAGTTAGATTTTCTGTCAGAAGAATCAACGCCTCCCTCTGACGACTTTGAAAACGTTCAAACTCAGAAAAAACTCTTCCAATAACACTGTGATTGATATCATTCATTAAAGCAATCATTTGGTGTATGGCATCGATCGAAAAATTCAGTCGTTCAAAAACACATGGATTCGCTGATGATGATGTAATAGTGTCTATGATAAACTGAATGACTGGACGAAGAACAATTGCTATTAAATCTAAATTGCCTCTTATCACCTGAAGTAAATCATCAGTATTAAATGAATGTTCATTCACGAAAGAATTGAGGAATCTTAAAAAGTCCCTCAATATGTCCATCACTGTATTGTTGTGTCCTTGGATATTTAGGATGATAATATCGCACTTCACTTGTAAAATAGGAAGCATATATTCTATACTCTGATGTTTTACTGTTCTCATTTTAGTACAGAGTCTTTCGATAACTTTGTTCATGTAGACATCCCTAGAGTAGGGACAAGGTTCTTCTGGCAATTTAGCTAATACATCAGCCAACATGTAATGGATTTCACGTAAAGAGGGATCTATGCCTGGTAACTGTGCGATAATATGAGCACTCAAATCAGGAGGCGGACGAGCACCTGTTTTGAGGTAAGCACTCAGCACGGCTAAAATTTGCTCTCCATCCAAGGTAGGATGAAAACCTCCTATCGCACAACGATACATTGATGAAAGTTATTAATATAATATTTTTCAACTTTTTAGCATAAAGCATAAAGTTGGCCTTGTGCTCAACTTTTTAGTATAAAGCATAAAGTTGGCCTTGTGCTCAACTTTTTAGCATAAAGCATAAAGTTGGCCTTGTGCTCAACTTTTTAGCATAAAGCATAAAGTTAGCCTTGTGCTCAACTTTTTAGCATAAAGCATAAAGTTAGCCTTGTGCTCAACTTTTTAGCATAAAGCATAAAGTTGGCCTTGTGCTCAACTTTTTAGCATAAAGCATAAAGTTAGCCTTGTGCTCAACTTTTTAGCATAAAGCATAAAGTTAGCCTTGTGCTCAACTTTTTAGCATAAAGCATAAAGTTAGCCTTGTGCTCAACTTTTTACTTAAAAATATAAAAATAGTATTATTACAAATAGATCATTTATGAAGAAAAATTTTTTATTATAGATTATATAAAAATAATTTTGCGTCGAGGGAACGCTTTACAACTCCTCATCGCGCAACTGTTGGTGCACAGGGGCGAAGGCTGGCGTTGCCAACATAAAGTTGACCAACGCTAGTCGGTTATTTCTCCAGCCATTTTGAAAGTTGTCCCAGTCGCCACTGAGAGCGTTTTCGAGTGCAATGCACACATCGTTCAACTGTTGGTTCTGACCTTCTGTGAGAACTCTCCCTAGGTCAAACTGGGCTTGGTCCAGATCATCCAGACAGTTTTGTGAATTTTGTAGAAAACGTTCCTCATTCTCGGCGAGGGCACCCAATTCCTCCAACAAACCAGGAAGGTTTAAGATAGCAGGATCGATGTTTGCCATGTTTGAAGCGTGAATAGAATAATCAAATTATTTAAAATTTCAACTTTTTTATTATATTTTTATAATAAATCAATAATAAGCTATTAGTCTTTTATTCATAGAGTTCAAACAATACACCTTTTTATTATATAAAAAAACAAAAGTTATACTTCTATAAAGCTAATTTAGCTAAGAAATTCTTGAGGTTTAGAACTAATTACTTTAAGGAATAATGTAGAAACATTTTTAGTTCTCCATAATATCATCCATATCACCATCGGTATCCACATCACTCATCATATCATCACAAAAGGCATCCAAGGTTTCACCAAATTCTCCCTGCAGAAGGGCTTCAAATGGTTGATAAGCATAACATGTTCTGCAGAGATCTAAAAGATTATCTCTGTAGTGCAGCTTGTATTCACCTTCAGACAATTCTAGGGAAGAAATAAAATTGTTCAGGGGAAAGAGATCAGGATGTAAACCGATAATATGATGAACAGCAGATTGCCAGTAACAGATTGTATCATGAGCTATGCTTTCATAATCATCATCTGCACTTTGTGTTTGTTTTGCTTCTTCTAAATCACCAATGACACCCAAGATTGTGTCAGCAATTTCTTGTATCGTGGTTGGAAGTTCTTCCATCTTATTTAATCAATCTAATATATAAAAATTCAATTTTTATACGAATAAAATCTAATTTTATTATAATACAACTTTCATAAATTTTTTATACTAAATAAAAATTTTGCTATAATAAAAATTAATTATTTTACATTATATTGATTAAGTAATTTTAGAAATTGAGATTCGGTTCCATCTAAATCAATATTAATTTTAATACCTCAACTTTTTAAGTTGGCCTTGTGCTCAACTTTTTAAGTTGGCCTTGTGCTCAACTTTTTAAGTTGGCCTTTCGCTCAACTTTTTAAGTTGGCCTTGTGCTCAACTTTTTAAGTTGGCCTTGTGCTCAACTTTTTAAGTTGGCCTTGTGCTCAACTTTTTAAGTTGGCCTTTCGCTCAACTTTTTTTGGTAAAAAATTGAAAAAAAAATAATTTGTTATAACCAAATATCATAGGATATATTTATGTCATCCAGAGTTCTTGACCTTCACAATCACAATAGGTCGTGTCTTTTGAGGCAAGACGAAAGCACTACGTTAGTTGTAGGCACTGAGACTAAACACACATATGTTGTTGTTTCTCAAATCACTCCAATTGAAGTATTGGATGTCACTACAGATTATGATGATTGTTGTGACATCTGTCATGTGAGAGTGCCTACTGTTGAAGGAGATTCTGTGGAAGGAAAAATCAAAAGATTCATGGTATATCCAATTGTGTCGATCGAATCTTTGAAAGAATCACATGTGAAGATTCGTTCTGAAAACAGTTGTGATTCTCTAACCATCATAAAACTTCCAAATGGTCATTTCGTAGTTCCTTTGGTTGAAAGAGAAAAATGGAGCTATATTTCCACCATAGTTGATGGTTTCAAGTATAGTGGTTGGATTTACTTTGAAGAGTGTCGTTTTAACGAATTATCCTAAAAATTATTTTTTGGCGCATATATGTGTGTGCTATATATTTTTATTAAATTTTTAATTTAATAACACTAGTGTTATTATATCATTCAGTTTTTTTATATAGAGAGAGAATTAAACTAATTATTATGTAAAATTATTTATAATAGAGATTAAAAAAAAGTTTAAAATATGTTAAACACAGTTGGATACATAATGAAAATAACCAGAGCATTTACAAGAAAGGAAGAACCGTTAATAAATTCATCTCTATGTAAAACTTTTATTTAATAATTCTAAATAGAGTATAAAAAAAATTTTAGTGAGTGTTAGTTAATTAGAAGATGTTGAGTTTAATATATTTATTACTAAAAAATTGATCTCGCTGTAAATTTTAACATAAGGTGTCTGTAGTAAGGATTTTACATAAATTATAAATATATTATTTTTTAATTTTTATGAAAAAAAAATATGTATTATTCTATAAATATTTATCAAACAACTGTATATTGTGATTTACGGATATTCGAATCTTCATTAGCCTCTTGAACATACATAGCATGTTCAAGATAATCGTCTAAATTAGATCCGAAATCACCTTCTAAGAATGGTTCAAACTGTTCATAATTATAACATGCTTCACAAAGATCTTCAAGTTGATTGATATAAACTCCTTCATATTCTTCAGGTTCTAAAGTTAAACAAGACAACATATCATTTAATGCATGTAAATCACCAATATTTTGATGATTTGATTGTAAAATACGATTAACTTCAGGTTGCCATTTTAATAGAGCAGCCATAGCAATTCTATCATAATCTTCTTCTGGCGTATCATAACCCTCACGTGCTGTTACAAATGCATGATAACAAACAGCAATTATTTCAACAATTGTATTAGTTATTTCTTCAAGAGTGATTGAATATACTTCCTCCATAGTTTTTAGAATTAATTTAATTATAATAATATAAATTCAATTTTTTATAAAAATTATATATTATATTTTCAGTAATTTTTACAAAAGGCGGTTTTATTATACAGCACTAACCATCTATCATAAAAATTATTAATTATAGATTCATCGCCATTATTTATAATCGCCTCACATAAATCAATAGAAGATGCTGCCAATAGTGTTATAAGACAGTTATTATAATTTAGTATTTCATCATTAGTTTTAGTTTCTTCAACCATAGAATAAAATTCTTTGTGTATTTCGTTTAGTAAACCAGATGTAATATTATTTGCTAATTCTTTATCACAATTTCTATTTAGTTTTACATGATTATATAAATCATTTACATGTTTTAACAAATATTCTATTTTTTGATATTTTGTGTTGATAGACATAATTAAATTAATTTATAATTTTAACTATAATAAAATCAATTTTTTATAAAAAAATAGAACTATAAATTAGTATATTAAATAATTTGATAAATAAATTCAGCCAAACGCTTGGTTTTGAACACCTTAAGGATTATTCACGCCTGCAAGGTATTCTCCCACACAAGGGATTACTCCCAAAGTGAGTATGAAGACCTGTAACTCTGGATCCAGAAAGGCTCTTCTTTCCTCAGAAGTGTTGCCTTGAATCAACACCATCTTCAGATACAGAGATTCCATGGCGGCTACAATCGGATGCGCAAGGCTGTCAGCTGACAGTGTCTGACGAAACTGGTTCAAGCCAGTTTTGACTTGTTCAATAACTGGGCCTGGTGGTTTACTACCAGTTGCTAGAGTAGTGTGAACAGCCATAAGGGTGCCTGCAACTAACGCATTTAAGCGTGGATTATTTGGAAGGGATGCTGATGCCGGTGATGCCTTTGTATGGCCCGTTTTAGGATAATATAAATTTCAACTTTTTTACACAAAAAGGTTGGTTTGTATAACAATTAAACAATAATAATTTTTAATTTTTATTTATATATGTATATAAATAAATTGACATACTAAATTCTATTATAAACTAATTTTATAATTTGATTTTAATCAAATTATTTCACAATTATTTCATAATTACTTCATAATTTGTCCTTATCCTTTATTGGAACAATATTATTATCAGCTATCCATTCTTCATTTTTTTTTGTTATAATTTTATCCAGCAAATCAAAATGAGATTTATCAATATTTTTATAATTATCAACATAATATAATTTTCGTTCAAAGTTGAATATATAATTATCAACTAGAACACCATAAATCTTTTCCAATTGAAAGATAAAAGATTCTGGAAATGTTCTATCTTTATCATATTCTGTATCATAATTTTTGAATATCTGTAATAGACTATCAAGTTCTTTTTCTAGAACACTTCTATTATATCCAATACCAATTAAATAGAATTCTTTAGAAGATGGATTTTGATTACCTTTATAAAAGTATAATTTGTCAAAACTTTGATAATATTTGTAATATAATTCAACTTGTAGAGAATATATAATAGGTATTTTCATTTTAGCAACACAAGATGCTTTATCAGGTAAATTATAAAGTATAAAAATAAGTTGAGCGCAATGTAATTTAATAACAGGTTCAAAACCGAAGTTTTCTGGAATACCACAATCTGAAGTTATTAAATCTACATTTTTATCAAGAGTAAATTTTCTATACCATTTTATATTTTCAACATCCATAATATCACCACTATCATTATAACCAAATTTCCATCTATCTTTATAATTTCTAATATAATTAAAATCATCTTTGAATGCTCTTAATTTATTTACACTTATAAAAGGATTTAATGTCTGAGCGTACCAATCAAAATTTTGAATATTAGTTTGTGTTTTAATATAATGATTAGTAGCAGAAATAAAATTACCAGGTGCTTCACAAAGGTGGAATGTTTTGTAAGTATTATTTTTATTTTTGATTAGATCATATTTAACGATAATTTCATACATTTTAACCCAAGCTTGTGAAATACTTTTTTGATTAAATTTCTTTTCAATTATAGTTTTTAGATGTTTAGCTGTATCAGTTGGTCTATAAAAACGGACAACTTTTTTTAGATTATCCCAATCATGTATATTACGAGTATCAATAATATAATCAGCCATTTCAAGTTGAGTTTTTAATTTTAGGAATCTTTTTTTAGGTATATCAATTAATTTATCAAGTTTATCATCTGAAAGATTATGTTTAGAAAATTTGTAAGAGAAACCATTATAAGCAGAAAACATATCTTTAATAATAAGATTACCAAAGTCTGATTTAAAATTACCTTTTTCAAATGGAATTGTTTTAAAACCCCATTTTTTAGCATATAATAGAGCATTAATCAGCTGTTCTTTTTTTAAATTTTTAATATATTCTTCTTTTTCCTTATCACTCATAGCAACATAATTGTTTATGGTTTCTAAATACAAACTTTTCAAAAAATAAATTTTTTTATTATAAGCCTTAATTTTATCGTAAATTGGATTATCTACATCAGTATCAAATAATGAATCTACATATTCATAATCATTATCTATATATTCTGATGGAATTAAATATTTTTTATCATAAATAAAATCATTAATATTACTAGCAAATTTTAATTTAATACCTGTATTATCTTCTTTATATAATTTGTAAAAAAGTTCTTTTAACATATCAAATTTATTTATAATAAGTGATTTATAAATTACAAAAACAGTTGAAAATTTATACTTATCATGTATTTCAGGAGTATATAATTCATAACTTGTAAAATAGGAACTAATTAATAATAATAGATCAGCCATTTTTTTATTTTTAATTTGTAAAACAGGAAACACAAGATGTCCTCCAATTTTTAATCTTAATAAAGCATAATATAATTGATAAATGTATAAATTAAAATTAACTAAATCATGCATAGAAATATTTATAAATTCAGGTATATAAATAAGATTAGCAAATATTAAATCGTAAGTAGGAGTTATAATATTAAACATATCATCAGTAAAATAAGTCGTAATTAAATTAATTTTAATATTTTTAATATATTGATTATAATATTCTAAATATTCTTCTTTTTTATCTAAAAAATTTTTAAAACTATAGTTTATAAATAAATCAACAGTATATGATGATCTATTTATGTTATTTTTTTTATTTTTTTCAAAATAATAACAAGCTTCAAAAACATTTGGTAAATTTGTAATTTCTAAAATAGAATTTGATTTATTTTTATCAATTAATTTAAATTTAATAATTTCTTCATAAGTTTGAAAAAAATAAGATAAAAAAGGTTGATATTGTAAAATTGAAATATTATTTTCAATTAGTAAATCTTTAATTTTATACAATTTATATTTTGTTTTAACAAATTTAAAATTTTCCAAATTACGTGTTGAAAATCCATTATTTATATAAATATATGGATCTAAAATAGACAATATATATTCTTTAAAATTTGTTTTATAATTTTTAGATAATTTTATTTTTAAATTAATATAATTTTGGTAATTACTATCTAATATATTTTTTGATAAATAATTCATAATTAAATATTTTTATATATAATTAATAGTATATAAAATGTTTTCATATAAAATAAATGATCAAGCAAATATAGTTGTACCAGAATATAATTTAGATGAATTAAAAAAAGATAAATTAAAAGAAATATTAAATTTATATGTAAAAAGTTATCCAGAATATGAAATCTGGAAAAAAAAATCAGATTATTTTGATAAGGAAAATTTAGTAAGAACAAATATTGATTTTGATGAATATAAAGAAGATGGAATACATATAGGATATTTAAAAGATAAAGAAAATAATATAATATTAGATAAAAATTTTATTATATTTATATTTCTACGTTATAAAGGACTACAAAATTGTATATGTAAGCTAGAATTTTATTTAGAAAATAATAAAGGAAAAGATATATGTAAAGAACAAAAATATTTAGATTTTTTTAAAAAAGAATTAAAAATATTAGAGGGTTTAATAATAGAATATAACAACAAAAAAGGTATAATTGATTGTAATAAAGAAAAAAAAATAGAATTTGTAAAAAAAATATGTGAAACTATAAATTGGGGATTTGATGATGATTTTTCTACATGTGGAGAGATATTAAAAATAGCAAATTTACATCCTAAAACATTTGGAGTTTATAAACAACGTGTTTTAGGTAGTAATAATTTAGTAGATTGGTTTAAATTTAAAAAATGTAATAGAATTTTTGAAGGAGAAATATTAATAAATCATGAAAAATCAATTTGTAGTAAAACAGTTATATGGAATATGTTATTAAATAAATATGCTATATTATCATCCTATTATAAACAAGCACCATTTATAAGATTTTTGTTAATTAATGGATTAATTATGCCACATAGAAGATATAATGAATTTAAAAAAGATGAAATAAAAGGAACTAATATAGGAAAATTAATTTTTGGTCCATATAATTTTAATATTTATATAAATAGTAATAAATTTGAATTATATGATGAAAATAATTTTAAAATTTTGTATCCATATTTACGATCTTCAACTACAATAACCTACACAGAATTTAGAGATTTATTATGTTATTTAAATCTTCCTGTATTTCGTTCTACTGTAAATAAAGATATTTTATTTTTTCCAAATTACGATTTACATCAGAGATTATTAGAGATACAAGGTTTGCCAAGAAATTATGGTACTTATACTGGTAGAAATATAGATTGGAAATGGTTTAAAGAAGGAGAAGTATCAGATGATGTTTTATTAGCACAACAAGAAATAGAACAATTTTGTGAAGAATTTAAAGAATCTGAAGGTTACGGCATAGAACCAGTTCAATATGAATGGTTTGAAATAACTTTTGAAACTAAAAATACAAAAAAATATATATTTTTAGTATGTTCTAATAAAGAATATAAAGAATATTACAGTGAATTAGAATATTTAGTTAAAGATGGTAAATATTATGTTTATAACGATATAATAAGAGAACATGCTTTAGAAAAATTAAAAAAAGAATATGGATTAGTTAAACCAAAACCAAAACCTAAATCTAAATGGATTAAAAAATATTTGAAATACAAGAGAAAATATTTAGAATTAAAAAATAAATATTTAGAATTAAAAAATAAATTTATTTTTGACACATATAAAATATGATTAAAATAATTATTATAATAATTAAAACGTGATTAGTATTAAATGTGTAATCATTATTTGTAGTGAATGACTCGACTACTGGCTTAATTTTACAAAATTCATCAATAGATGTACATTCACCATTAGCACATAAAATATCTTTAGCACAACACGGATTTTGAATAGTTAAATTTTCTGGTTTAACCAATTTAAATTCTTTTTCTAATAAATCTAATTTTTTTCTTAATAATTCATTTATTTCATTAATAGATTTATCTATATTTTTATAATCAGGAACAGTACATTCACATAAATCAAACTCAGAATCTAAACTATTTACTTTACATTTTGTTGAAACCATTATATCAGGTTTTCTATCAGTTGGATTAAATTTTTCCTTACATTTTAAATAGCAATCTTTATGAGAATTTTCTGAATTACATTTAATTTTTATAAATTCTTGATTTTTATTTAGAAGATTATTTTGTAATTCAACATTTTTTTCAGATATTAAAGCTTCTATTTTTTTTTTTTCATTTTCAATTTCTTCTTTATCAATTAAATATTTAGTATATGATATTTTATAATTTTTAATGCTATCTGCTAAAAAATTGTATTTTTCCTTTGTACACAAATTATTACTCATTTTATTATATTATATTATAATAATAATATAAAAAATTATAAAATAATATTTATCTTGATTTACTACTAAAAAAGCTTCCAATAGTTGAAAATCCATGTAAAGATGCATAAGTTTTTGATTGATTAACTAAATAATAATTAGCATATGAAAATACAATTACAATAATTGCTATAACCATTAAAATGGATGAATAAGTAGAATTATCATACCATTTTAGATTAATATTATTGGGATTTAATTCATCGTATTCAATATCAATGTTACTATTTGGATTATAAATTGTAGATGAGTTTACTGACAAATCATTAATATAATCAATATTATTTATTGTGTATGCTAATTTTAATAAACATCTATAAGTCGTTACCTTTTTATTGTTAACAGTGCTAATATCAGTTTCACAATTTGATGATTTTATTAATGCCCTTACATATGGTTTTTGTTTTTGAAGACCAAAATAAATAGCTACAATTAGAGATACGCTACCTAATATTATTGAAATAATTAAAGATATAGATGAAGTTGTTTTACCTAAATTAGCACTTTCATCTACTACTGTAGTTAATAAATTTGAATCACTCATATATTAATATGTATATATTTTATATAATATTTTTAAATTTTAAAATAAATAATACAAAAATACTAAATAAACCAAAAGCAATTGCTCCAACAAGTAATAAATTATTATCGGTTGCGGTTGGAGCTGGTGTTGTTGTTAATATTGTTAATTGTTTTGTTGTAGTTGGTTGTATTGTAGTTGGTTTTATTGTTGTTGGTTGTATTGTTGTTGGTTGTATTGTTGGTTGTATTGTTGTTTGTGAAGGTATTGTAGATGTTTTTGGTGGAGCTGTAGTTGGGTTTGTAGAAATAAGACACTTGCTAACATTATCATTAATATTTATTTGTGTTTTATTAGCCAATCTACAACCTGATAAAAAATTTTTTTGTTCAACTATTGAAGTTTTAAGGCATTCGTTTATAACTTTAATTTTTTGTTCAGAAGAAAAATTATCATTATAATTATTAATATCTCTCGGATCGCAATTAATTATTCTTTCATCTAATATTAATGCAAAGAGAACACCCAATTCATGGTTAGCAGCTAATACTGGATCACCTAACATAGTATTAAATATACATTCTTGTGATAATCTAGATTCATTTGTTTGATAAATATTTTTTAGATAAGGACGATATTTATCCAAGCAACGTTCATAATCCCATGTTTGCGGACCATCAGGATATAATGCTAAACATAATTTTTTAGTAACATCCATACATTCAGTTGGTATTTGTATTTGATTATATTGAGATGATGCTTCTACAACAGAACAAGAATTTTGAATACTTGTTTCAAAATTAGATGAATATGGTATATTATATTTTTTATAAAAATCTTTATAATTTTGAATAGTAGAATTTTTATTATTTAATATTGCTTTTAAATCTGTTTGCATATTTTTTAATCTTTCACAAGACATATTTAATTATATTTATATAAATTAATATTATAAAAATATTAAAAGTGATAATAATATTAAAACCATCAATACAATACCACCAATAATAATAACCTTCATTATTGAATCATTATTATTATCAGTAGATGTAGATGTTGTAGGCGTTGTCGTATTTATAGATGTTATTGGTGTAGTTATTGAATTAAAATTATATGGTGGAAAAGTAAATGTTTTATTTTGTTCTCTTTCTTCTGTTTCTGTTAAAACACCTGAATTCAGTAAACATTTTTTTATTTCATTATTTTCATTTATTTGATAGGAAACAGCAGGATTACATCCAACAGCGCTATTTAATTGGTTTACAGCAGATTTATTTGCACATTCTAATAAGGAATGAATATAAGTATCTTTTGAAACATTTTGCTCTATATTATTACAAGAAAATACACCAGGTTTTTTATTACTTATTTTTTCTTTTGCTTCCTGTAATAAAAGCAAAGTTAATAAATCTTCCTCAGATTTAACTTTTTTACTTAAGGCATCAATAACAGTATTTATTTCACACGTTGATACTAAATTATTAATATTTATTTGTTCCATTCTCTTATTAGAAATTTCATCTACTATCTTATAACTTAAATCTATACATTCTCTATTTATAACACCTTTATTATCAGTACATCTAGCTTGAATATCTTTATAACAACTTACTGGTTGTATAATTTCATTTAATTGTTTAACTACTGATGCATTTTCACATCTATTATCAATAAGTTTTTTTTGAATTATATCAATATTACCTTTAATAAAATTATAAGCTGGTTCGTATACAGGTTTTTCAGGTTTTTTTCTTAATAAAGATGATATTCCCAAAGTTGATATATCTTCTATTAATTCCTGCATTTCTTTTTTACTTTTCGCATTTTCTCTTTCTCTATAAATTGCTATACAAGCATCTTTACCAGACATTATAATATATGTTATATATTATAATATAAAATTATAATAAATATTCTGATTATAATATAAAATTATAATAAATATTCTGATTATAATTATTACCTATATTTATAAAATTACTAAAAATCATCATTACTACCTTTATTAAAACGACTATTATCATCGCCACCACCCATCATTGGTATAATAAAGATAGCTCCTACAATTAAGACACAAACTATTATAACTATTGGTAATAAGGAGGCTAATGATGCCATAGGATCTAAACCTATAGCACTTTGACTTGTTCTCAATTCAGATTTATTTGTAGCAGATGCTGCTTGTGATGACCTCATTAGTACACCTGCTGCTAATAAACAATTTTTTAAATCTGTATTATCATTTGTTTGCTCTACAACTACTGGATGACAACCAGTAATTCTATTACTTTGTTTTACAGCTGTTTCTTGAAAACAACCTAATAAAACTTTTAAATATTGTTCACTGGTAACACTTTGATCAACATCATTACAATTAAATCCTTCAGATGTATTACCAGATAATAAACCTTTTGCTTCTTGCATAGCACTTAATATAGCCGCATTTTGTGCTGTAGCTTCTTGACCAGCAATAATTTCAATAGCAGAATTAATTTCACACAAAGAAGTAGCATTATTCCTATTTGATTGTTTAACTGGTGGTCTATTAATTATCATATCCCTTACTAATTTCAAACATTCAAGATTAGTTTCTCCTGTTACAGTATTTCTACAAGTATTATATAAATCAGTAAAACAACTGTTAGGTTGATTATCTACATTTTCTTGAAGTAGTGATGATATATTTGAACAATTATTCTTTATCATCGCATCTTGTATAAGTTTAAAATTTTGTCTTACTGAACCTATTACTGAATTATCACTATTATTACAACTACCTAACCCACATGGTCCAGTAATTTGTGTAATTGGTCTTGCTACACTAGTAATACTATCCATAGCTGATCTATTTGTTTTTTCTCTTTCTCTTATTGCTGCGATTTCCTTACAAACACTTTGACCACCACCGCTCATGTTAATATATTATATAAATATTAAAAAATATATAATAAAAATAAAATATAAAATAATTTATATTGATGCAAAAAAAATATGTAATTTTAATATTGTTAATTATTTTTTTTTTAGTAATTTTATCAGTAAAATGTAGTGAAAATTTTGAATCTTCTATTAATAATAAACCTTTAATAACAGATATTTCTAATACTTTATACTGTGTTAATTATAAAGATGAAATGGTTGTACTTTCAAATTATAATGAAAAATCTGATTGCGCTAAAATTTATGAATTATATAATTTAAAAAATGAAAAAATATATAATTTATATCTAAATGATAAAATTTTAAAATATATAGATAATAAAAATATTAAATTTTTAGCAACTAATACAAAAAGTATTTTATCAAATTTAGAATATTTTAGACTTTATAAAACACCTAATAATAAATTGTATTATATTATAAATAATCAAAATAAATACTTATCCTTAGATGCTAATAATTATTTAGTTATATCTGATAAAGAAGAAAATGGTATTATTTGGATATTAAACTAATGTAAAAATATAAATAAAAAATAATAAACCTACTATTGCTATAATAATATATAGAGTATAATTTGTTGTTGAATTATTTTTATTATTTTGTTCTGTTAATTCATTTTTTTTTATTTCATCTAATTGTTTTTTATCTGATTGTATGATATCTTCGTTTAATAATATTGTATTACCTAAAAATATATCTTTTTTTTCTAAAAATATATTTTCTATATTATTCTTTATATCAATAACTTTTTTATATTCATTTTCATTTTTTTCAACTAAATTATTATTCTCATTATTTAATGTTGATGCTCTATTATAAAATATAGAATTACTTGAAATTTCTTTTAAATATTTATTTGATAAATCTTTAAGATTTAAAATTGAAATTATATTTTTAGATAAATTATTTTCAGTATCTAAATTAAAAGTTTCAATTATATAATTTATTAAATTATTATTATTTATATTATCAAAAGATTCAATTTGATTTTTATAATAATTAATAGTATCATTTTTTATTTTTTCTAATTTTGCTATATCTTCTTCATTATTTATATTAGTATTTTTAGCTAAATTTAAAAAATTATTAAAAGTTTGAAAATTTTTATCAATTTCTATATTTATTTGTTTTATTTTTTGATTAATACTTTCAATATTATTATAATTATTTAAATCATTAATTAAACTTTCATATTTATTTTTCATTTGAATAACTACATTTTTACTTAAATTATTTTTACTTTGAATATCAGTATTTATATTATTTATAGAATCATTATAATTAACAGCAAATTTTCTAAATACTGCATTAGGACCAAAAGTTTTTAATAAAAAATTTACTTTTTTTACATTTTCAGATAATGTATTTAAATAATCTTTTACTGATGTATTTAAAATATTATTGGCATCATTGTATAATTTATTTATTGATTTAATATCTTCTTCATTTGTTGAATTTTTTTTTTGTTCAACTGTTTGAGATAAAGAGTTAATATTATCAAATTGTTTATCTATATTATTATTAAGTATTTTTGTATCATCTAATATTTTTTTCATATTATCTGTATTTTTTTTATCTTTAACCAACGTTTCATATTCAAATTTTATATTTTTATATATTTCTAAGGCCTCTACCCATTTATTTCTAGCTTCTGTAAAGTTTTGATTTATTTTTTCAAAATTAAAATTTATAGTTTGATAAAATATTGAATCTGTACGAGTAAGTTTTAAATATTCATATACTAAACTTTTATTACCTTCAAATTCTTTTATTAAAGTATTCATGTTATCAGTTAAAGAAGTGCTAGCATTATAAATATTCTCAACATAACTAATAATAGAATTAACATCATTAATATTTAAAATATTTTGTTTGATATTATTTAAGTTTTTATTTAACACAGTTATATTATTATTTAAATTATTAATATATGAAGTTGAATTTGTTAATATATCAGCACTATAATTTTTATATCCCTCTTCTCTTTTTATTTGTTGTTCAGAACTTAATTGTTGTTCCATAATAGATATTCTATTTTTACACGTTTGTATAATTCCAGTACAATCGCCTTCTACACACCCAGATATTTCATTAATACAACAAGTTAATGAAGCAAATTTTAATTCTCCTGGTCTACCTGTCCAAACATAATCATCGTATTCTTTTTGTGCTAAATCATATGCAATCCATGCTTCTCTTTCTGCATTTCTAAGATTAGTAACTACATCTTGTTCAGGTATCCAACAATAACATCTATAATAAGTATCAGACCAATCATCACAACAATCCCAAAATTTACACCAATTAGTACAACTTCCACCACCGATAGCCTCACCCCTTCCGTATTCTACATTTCCATAAACAACTGATTTAGCTGGTACCGACCTTCCAGATACAGAAGATAATTGTGCAGTTTCATAAGTATACCGTGGCGCACTACATCTTGCAGCGCAATCGCCATGACTTTTACCTATATTATCTTGACATCTTCCGGTAGAACAAAATGTACCTTGGTTTGCCACTATAGTTTTTGGCATTGTTTTAAAAGCTTGAACCGCCGCATTATAAGCCGTTTTTTTAGCCTCTTTATCATTATATTTTGTCTGCATTGTTGTTTTATAAGTATTCCATTCAGTAGCATGTTTATCAATTAGAGTTTTAACATTCTGCACTCCTTCTTTACACTTATTAATTAATTCTTCTAAACTCATAATAATATAAGTTTATCTATAAAAAAAAATAAAGAAATATTATTAATATTATACCTATAATTATAATTATATATAATATATTATAATTTGGCATATTATTTGTTGGTTTCTGAGATGATTCATTTTTTTTAATTTCTTTATATAATAATAAATCTGAATTTAATTGTCCTTTATCAATTATTGAATTATTTATATATTTACTTTTTTTATCATAATAAATATTATTGATATTATTAATCATATTAGTTATGTCTGTGTATTTTTTTTGATTAATTTCTACTAAATTATTTATATTATCATTTAATTCTTTTATTTTATTAAAAAAAATAGAATTAGTTGATAATGTATTAAAATATTTATTTGTTAAATCTTTAATATTATTTAATGATTTTGAATCACTATCTAAACTAAAAGTTTCAATTTTATGTAAAAAATTATTAAATGTTTCAACCTTTTTTTCCAAATTTTGAATATCATTTTTTATATTATTTAATTTGATTAAATCATTTTCATTATTAATATTAATATTATTTATAGAATCATAAAGATTATTAATTAATTTTAAATTATTATCTATACTTGGAATTAAATTATCAATATCCTTTTTAAGATTTAACATATTCTTATAATTATCTAAATCATTTTTTAGATTGGTATAAGTCTTTTTAATTTCATCAATTAAATTTTTATTTTTATTATATTCCTGCATTAAAATCTTTTCTTCATTTAATATAGAATTATTTAACTTTTGTGCATCATTTATAAATATGGAATCTTTTAATATATCAATATAATATTTTACTTTATCAATATTTTCTTTGTAAGATTTTAAATAATTATTAATTGTATCAAGAATTTTATTTGCGTCACTACTTAAAGTTCCAATTGTATTTATATCTTCTTCAATCATTGAATTTTTTTTATTATTTATTTTATCATTAACCAGACTAATATTAATTAACTCTTTATTAATATTAGTCTTAATATTATTAATATCTGATTGTATTTTAATTATATTATCATATATTTTTTTATAATTATTTGTAATTTCCGACTCTATTTTAGTTAAAATGTATGTATCTGTAGCACTACTTAATTTAATAATAATTTCATTAAAATTTATTAATATTGAACTATAGGCTAAATTTATACCATTTAAATATTGGGATGTAGGGGATGTACTAATTTTATTATTATATGCTTGGGTTTTTTTTTTATTAAAATCATCAATTTTATTTTTTATATTATTATACAAATTTTCATTTTGTGTATATATTGATATAATATTATTAAAAATAGTATTTGCATCTTTATTTGTACTTTTTTTTTCATTTTTTATATTATTTAAATTTGATTCTAGTGTATTTATATCATTATTTAAATCTCTAATTAAATTAGAAGAATCATTTAAAATAGTATTATTGGAAATTAGAAAATTATTTTCTAATTGAACTCTTTCTTGTTCACTCATTTGTGTAAGAGCAGCAGATAAACCTTGTTCACAACCTTGTATAATACCTAAACATCTTGAACCTTCATCACAATCATTTTTATTAATACAACATCGTATAAATATACTAGACGGCGGAGACGGTTTATTTTTATCTAAGTAATTTAAATATTCATTTCGTTTTTCTATATATTTATAATATTTTACTTGTTCGTTTTCTTTTCGTTTATTCCATTCTGATTCATTTGGGACATCACAAAAACAATTAGATAATACATGATCACATTGCCAACTAGATTTACCTATACTACAAGGTTCTTCTCTGTAAGAACTAACAACAACATTTTCAAAAGGAAGACTATTTATTTGTACTGGATCAGGGTTTTTAAAATCTTTATCCTTTTTTTGATTTTCATCAATATGAAATGTATTTCCATAATATATTTTTCTACCACATATGTCTCGGCATGAATCAGAAGTTTTGGTCCCATAATAACCTTGTCCAGAAAATGTTTTTGTTTTTGGAGTATTTTTTAATAGTAAAGTAGCATCGTTAAATTCATTTAATGCTGTTTTTCTATTATTATCTAATCTTTCACGTTCTGTTTTATATATATCATAATCATTTACATACTTATCAACCATATATTTTAATTGATCTAATCCTTTTTTACAATCTTCTACCTGTTGTTTATAACTCATTTTTAATATAACTTATATATATAATCATTATAAAATTTTATAAATACATATTTAAGTTTATATTATTCTCTTTTTTCTTATTAAAAATATCTAATGAATTTATAACATCTTCTAATTTTATATCAACATTTTTTATATTTTCTTTAAATATTCTTAAACATTGATTATACTTAATTTCATTAAATAATCTCTCAATATCTCCACCTTGATTAATAAAAGTATTTTTATTTTCTTTAAAAAAATTTTCTATTTTATCTTCTTCAATCAATAAATTATAATTATATTGTTTAACCTTTATTTTAAATATTTCTAATAACTCTTTATAATCATAGTTTTCTATCGTATATACTGTTGAAAATCTTCTTTTTAATCCCCTATTATATGAAAAAAAACATTTCTCTATATCTTCCTCATATCCTGCAATTATAAACATAAGTTCGTGTTTGTGTTCACTTAAATATTGATTTATCATATCTATCGCCTCTTTTGAAAATGAATCCCTTTTTTCTTCATTTCCTAATGAATATGCTTCATCTAAAAATATTACTCCTCCTAATGCCTTATCAAGTAGTTCTCTTGTTTTAGGAGCCGTCTGTCCTAGATATTTTCCTACTAAATCATCTCGTTTTATTTCTATAAAAGTATCTGAACTTAATACATTTAATCTAACAAAAATATCCGCATATATTTTGGCAAATTCTGTTTTACCAACACCTGGAGGGCCATTTATAACTGTATGTAAATACTCATCTGTATGCTCATTCTTTACAAAATAAATAAGCTTTCTAAAAACATCGTTCTTTAGTTTATTCATTCCTACCAAATTATTTAACTTTTCTAATGCTGGAATAGTATAATATAATTTTTGTAATTCCTTATTATGTCTAATATTATACCATTTATCCTTTAAATTTATAATATCATCAATACTTCTTATATTATATAATATTTCATTTATCTTTTCATTATCATAAGATTTTTTTGTTGTATTAAATTTATAAAATTCATATTTACTTATTTTAATCTTCTTTTCTGGATTTTTATCTAAATATAATTCATCCTCTAAATGAGAAATCTTCCTTTTTAATCTACCAGTTTCAAGTAATAGATCTTTCTTTTCTTGTTCTAATTTGGTTTTCTCACTTAAAATTAACATATTTAAATTTTTTTGGGTATCTACTTCGTGTAATAAATAATTATAATGGGTTATAGGATAATTTTGTAATAAACTTATATTGTATAATAAATAATTTTTTGTATAATCATTATCATATAATGGTTCAATATCAAATATACTTTTTTCATTGTTATCCATTTTTTATTAATTTATCTTATTAATATCTTTTTATATTGTTAAAAATTTATTTTTATACTATAATATTTTCTAAAGAACTAATTTTATTTTTGATTGCATACTATTTAATCTATTATTTATACTTTCTAATGTTAAACTTATATGATGTGAATCGCTTTTTACATTATAATAATTTCTTAATAATATAATACTCCACAATATTTTTGATATAAAATCTACTACATCAATTAATAATTTCTTTATTATTTCTTCTTTATTATTTGCAAATCTAATTAGTAAAATATCTAAAATCTTTATATATTCATTTATTATATTTGATAAATAGAAAGATAGAATATGTCTATTTTGATTTTTTATTTTCCTTACTATATATCTCCATGGTGTCTTAGATTGTATATATAATTCACCATCATCATTTATTGCTAATTTTTTACTATGAGTATATTGTTGTAATACTAATAATTTTTTATGATAATTGTATATCATTTCTATATTTCTATTTAGATTATCATTCATATTATATTATGTATAATTATTTTTTTTCTTTTATATTTTTACTTATATAAAATTATTATATTCGCCATTAGTATATTTTTTTCTAAATATATCTATAATTAAATGAAAAAATATATATTTGGTTATGGTTCTTTAGTAAATAATGAATCAAGATTTATAACATTAAAAAGACATACAGAACCAATCAAAGTTATCCTTGATAATAATTTTGGTTATATACGAACGTGAAATTATTATAACCAAGATAAAAATATTATTGCTCTAGGATTAGAAAAACATATTTTTGGTAATAATATAAATGGTGTATTATTCAATATATATGAACATGAAATTTCTCTTTTAGATAAAAGAGAAATTGGTTATGAAAAAATAAATATACCTCATAATTATATAAATATATTATCAAAAGATAAAGTTAAATTAGATGAAAATAGTATTGTATATACTTATATTCCAAAAAAAGATTATATAATTACAAATAATATTGATATTATATCTCCAAATAAACTAAATCAAGTATATCTTAATAAATGCTGTAATGGTTTTTTAAGTTATGATTATAATTTTTATGAATCGTTTATAAATAATACTTATGATTGGAATATAATATTAAAGTATGTATAGTTTTTTAAGTAGTTTTACAAAAAATGAATCTTGTTTTATATTTTCTGGAATTTTTTCTTTGGGAATAACTATTCTAACATCATTTTCATACGATGTATTTACAGTAATCTTATTCATTATGATATAATATATTATATTTTTTATAATAATAATTATTTTTTGATAGTGATAATAAAAATATTTTATTAATATGTTATAGAATATTTAAAAATTTTAAATTTAATGACTAATCAAAAAGAAAATTTTAAAAGAAAAACAGTTTATGATAAAGGTGGATACAAAAGTTCAAAGTCAAAAAAAAATGATAATGATCATTATAGAGATTATTATTATAATTATGATTATTATAAGCATAAACAACAATATTTAACTAATGAATCATATTATGAACAAAATTATAATAATTATAATCAATCGTTTAATAAAAATGAAAGAATTATCTATATTAATGATTTATTAAATAATGGTAGAAATCATAAAAGAGATGATTTATATAAAAGGGAAGAAAAGTTAAAAAAAAATAATTATGTATATTTAACCTTGGAAATAGAAACAATAGAAGATTTAATAGATTTAGGTAAAGCTTATGGTGTAAAATATAGTAAAGATAATGAATATAATATTGATTTAGAAATTATATCAAAATTAGTTCAACCATTAACAGAATTTAATAAATTAGTAGGATTAAAAAATATAAAAAAACAAATGGTTGAAATAATATTATATTATAGTCTAAAATTAGATAATAAAAATCAAGATTTATTACATACTGTTATTGAAGGAGAACCAGGCACTGGTAAAACAGAATTAGCTCAACATATTGCCAATATTTATGCTAGTATTGGTATATTAAGTAGAAATATTGTTAAGAAAGTTAAATTAAATGATCTTAAAGGACAATTTTTAGGACATTCAGCAGCGATGACAGAAGAAATATTAGAAGAATGTAAAGGTGGTGTATTATTTATAGATGAAGCATATTCATTAGGAAATGCTGAAGGTAAAAATAGTAAAGACGTTTATAGTAAAGAAATTTTAGATGTACTTAATTTAGCCTTAACTGAAAATAAAAATGATTTTATTTGTATTATAGCTGGATATAAAGATGATTTACAAAGTTCTTTTTTTAGTTTTAATGATGGTTTGGAAAGAAGATTCCCTATTAGATTTAGTATAGAACCATATAATGGCAAAGAATTAAAAGATATTTTTATTAAAAAAGTTTATGAATTAAATTGGTGCATTGAAGATAAAGCTATTGATGAAAATTTTATAGAAAATAATAAACACTATTTTAAATTTAATGGGGGAGATATGGAAATATTATTAGCCAAATGTAAAATAGCTCATTCTAAAAATCTTTTAAAATATAAAGATAAAATAAAAAAAATATTATCAAAAGAAGATATTGATTATGGATTTAATATTTATTTAGAAAATCCATCAATAAAAAATAGAAAGAATATAGAATTAAAAAATAATTATAATATGTATTTATAATTTTTTTTTAATTATATTATATATATATATATATAAATGTCTTTAATTGGAGGTGAATCAGGTAAAATGAGTCATTATGTTAGAGCTGGTGTTTTTTTCTTAGTTTCTACTGCACTTTTAGTTTTATATTGTTTACAACAAGGGAAAATCACGACTCAAGGTGGCACATGGATTGCTATAACAATTTTAGGAACAGCATCTTGTGCAGCGATTAGAGATTCAGATCTTGTAGCAACAATTGTTATGTTATTAATGGGTGTAAGTGGTGGTATGGTATTAGGTAATACCACTATCACTCTAAAAAATTAAAAATATCTTTTATAAAAATAAATAAAAAAATATATAAGTATATTATATATAATGTTTTTATTAGGAGGAGGTTATGACGAATTTAGTGGTGAACCTATGGGTGCTAAAACTAGAGCAGCTGTATTTTTCTTAGTTTCTGTTGCTCTCTTAGTTATTTATGGCATTCAACAGAGTAAATTTACAACTATAATTGGTATTTGGATTGTTGTAACTATTATAGGTACTCTTATATCTTTTGGTAGAGTTACAGAATTAATAGCAGATTCAGTTCTAATATTAATGGGTTTAAGTGTTGGTATGGTATTAAGTAATACTACTATTCAATTAGTATAAAAAATTATTTATTTTCTAATTGTCTCCTAATCGTTTCAATTGTTGGTTCATCGTAATCAATTACAGCACATGATTCTAAGTTTAATAAATTTTCTTTTGTAATATTAAGTTTTTTATTGAAACTTAATATAAATTTTATAGCTAGTTCTGTATTTGGAAACTCAAGATCTAAACATTTATTATATTTGAATGTAGTATTGTATAATGGTGATGTATTTCTCCAACTTATATGAACTGTTCCATTAAACTTATATAAATCATCCAGAACTGGTTTTAGTGTTTCTATTGAATTCCTAGTATAAATCACTACGTAATCAATATTTGTATTCATAGATGTGTATATTATAATTATATATAATAATAATCAAATTTTATCTAAAAATTTTATTAAATTTAGTAAAAAATTCATTTTTATAAATAAATAGATTATTTTTAATCTTTCTAAGATATAAATCTTCTAAAAATTTTGATGATAATAATAATGATATCAGTAATAATATATGAATATTGTATATATTTTTATCTTATTGTAAATCTTCAAGAATATAAATAAATTCTATAAGAAAAATATAGTAATAATATATATATATGAATTTTATAATTATTTTATTATCATTATTAGTAATTGGTTTAACTACAACTATAATAATATTTTTATCTCAAAAAAGTTCTGAACCTATTACACCTAAACCAAATGATATAACAACACCATCAACAAATATTATAACAACACCATCAACAAATATTATAACAACATCAAAAAATATATTAACAAAAATTACACAAATATGGAGTATTTCTGGAGGAGTAAATCACCCATCTAATAAAATAAATGTGTGTTTATCTAGAGATGGTTCTACATTGGCAGTTGCTTACTATATAGATGATAATTCTAATGGTTCATCAACAGGAACAACTCGTGTTTGGAAACAATCTGGAGTTCAATGGGTGAGATTAGGTCAAGATATAGAACAAGGATGTAATAGCATAAGTTTATCCAATGACGGTTCTATAATAGCTATAGGTGCAGATAAAGATAATGGTTTTACTCGTATCTTTCAAATAAATAATAATCAATGGATAAAATTAGGTGGAGATATTACAGGAAAAACATTTAATGAACGTAGTGGATTTAGTGTTAGTCTATCCTCTAATGGTACCAGGATTGCTATAGGTGCTCCTGGTCATTCTGAAAGTAAAGGAGTGACTCGTGTTTATCAATTAATTGGGAACGAATGGTCACAAATTGGTAGTGATATAATTGGAAAAACTAATTATGGTTTATGTGGATATAGTGTTAGTCTATCCGCCAATGGTAATAGGGTTGCGGTAGGTTCACCTGGTGTTAATAATAAGGTTGGCATGACAATGATTTATGATTTTTCTAATAATTCATGGTCATATCGTTTCGGAGAAATTTTAGGAAGTCTTGATGCATTACATAGTGGTGCTTGTGTAAGTTTATCCTCTGATGGAAATATAATTGCTATTAGTCAACCAAGTGCATTAGGTCGTACTGGTTATAGTATAATTGATAAACATCCTGGCAGTAAAGGAATAACTCGTATATATAATATTTCTGGTAATTCATTACAACTAATAGGTAATGAAATTTTAGGAAATATTAATGATTTTAGTGGAGTAAGTATAAGTTTAGCAGGTAATGGTTCTAGTATTGTGATCGGCTCTCCTTACGCAAATGATTTGAGAGGATTAACACGAATCTATAAACTTTCTAATGGTTCATGGATACAATTTGATGAAGATATTAAAGAAGGTAATGGTTTGATTTATAATGGAATTAGTGTAAGTTTATCAGAAAATGGTTCTACGGTAGCAGTAGGAACTATAGAGGCTAATATTAGAGCTAGCCAAGACTTCCTAAAAGTTCTCGGAATTGTAAAAGTTTATAACGTTTAGAAATATAATAATAATTTTAACATATTTTGAGTAAAACTAATTTCTTATAATAAATAAAATACTCTTTTATTTATTAGAGTTGATTATAAAGGTATTTCTATAAAAATACAAATTATATTTATTATATTTATAATTTCCAATCAATTTCTTTTTGTAATTTTTCTTCTACTTTTTTGAAAATATCTGAATTAAAAAATCCATTATTAGCTGAAAAAGGGGAAGGATGAACACCCGTTATTATTCTCTCTTTATTCTCAATAAATTTATCTTTAGATTTTGCAAAATTTCCTAAAAGTATAAATATACAATCTTTATTTTTTTTACTGATATAACTAATAACATCATCTGTAAAATCACTCCAAATAGTCATATGACTACCTGGCTTATTTTTTATTACAGATAATGATGAATTTAGTAAAAATATTTTTTCTTCTGTAAACCATCTTTCTAAATTACCTGAATTAAATTCATAGTTTCTTTCTGGAAATTCTATACATAATTCTTTATAAATATTTTGTAATGATGGTGGTATTTTAACTTTATCTGGCACTGAAAAGCTTAATCCATTTGCTTGATTAGGATTATGATACGGATCTTGACCTAATAATACTATCCTTATCTTTTTAACATTCATACCAAATACTCTAAAAATTTGTTCTCTTGGTGGATATACTATATCTTTACTATTATATAAACCATCCAAATTAAAATTATATCTATCAAATAATTTTTTCCAACTTTTATGAATTTTATCAGTCATTAAATTTATTAAAATGTAATTTAATATATTGTTATATTATATCAATTTTTATTACATATTTTATATATATAACTATTCATAAATAAATCGTAATGGTAATTTACTTTCATCAGTTAATGTTTCAAGAATAGATCTAAAATTTTCTAAGCTATTTCTTCCTAACCAACCAGGTGTACATGGTTCATAAACATTATTTACATATTCAATAGAAGAACTATCTGTTATTTTAGAAAAAAAATTAACAAATACCAAATTAAAATCTTTTGACCATGTAAATTTAATTTTTATAGTATTCTCTTCTAAACCACAAAGTATTTCATTAAAATTTTTATTTGTAGCAGATTTTCTAAGAGGTATTTTAGTTTCATATATATTTACAAAAGTTTTTTCATTAATTTTTATATGTTCGATTAATTTTACTCCTTTTTTCCATTCTGATTCAATCGGTGTATGTGCTACAGTTTTATGTTCTGGTAAAACTATTATTTTACAATAAATTTCATCTTTAGTAGATTTATCTGTAATATTATATTCTTCAAAAAATTGTTTTTTGGCAATTTCTAAAATATTTTGCAGTACTTTAGATTCACCACCTAGTTGTTTTTTAAGACTTAAATATTTTTTTTTATATTTTAGATATTTATTACAATAATACATTATTTTATATAATAATTATATAAAAATTTATAATATGTTTCTAAAAATAATCTATATTATAATTTTGTAACATATCAGCAAAATAATTGTATGGTCTAGCTGGTATATTATTATAAAGTTTAACAATAGTTTTTTCAGGTAAATCAGTTATTATAAAGTTGTAAAGAGATTCACCATGACTTTTAAATAAATAATTATAAGAAATATTTGAAGTTATCAAAATTAATGTAAACATAGTTATTAATGTTAAAAATCTAAATATATAATGAGTATCATCATTTTTAGAGGTTTTCTTCTTTTTTAAAGGTAATCCGTCATATAATTTAATATTGTTTTTGGTAGCATAATTTCTTGTGACAACCATCCTTAGGATATTTATATATATAATTAATTATACTTTATATATATAAATCAATTTTTTGAGTTAAAATAAAAATAAAAAAAAGTAAATTAATTCTATATGAATAAAACTTTATTATACAAACGAGACAAAAATAATAATTATGAAAATGGTGTTTGTCTTAATATGATTATAAAGAATGAAAGTAGAAATATGCCAAGATTATTTGAAAATTTACATAAACATATAAAATATTTTATTATATGTGATACAGGTTCTACTGATAATACTGTTAAAGTAATTGAAGAAGTAGCTGAAAAATATAATATTGATGGAGAAGTTTATATAGAACCTTTTAAAAATTTTGGTTACAATCGTTCCTATTCTTATAATTTAACAAAAGAATGTAATGCCAATTTTAAATATGTATTGTTTCTTGATGCTGATATGGTTTTAGTTAATTTTGAAAATATAAATATAAAAAATTATGATAAAGATATTTATTTTTTACAACAAAAAGCAGGTGCATTAGAATATTTTAATTTAAGAATGGTTAAAAAAGGCACTAATATTGAATGTAAATGTCCTACTCATGAATATTATGATATTAAAGGTGATTATAAAGTAGAATATACAAAAGATTTTTGGATTGATGATATTGGAGATGGTGGCTGTAAAGAGGATAAATTTGAAAGAGATATAAGATTATTAACAAAAGGAATAGAAGAAGAACCAAATAATGCTAGATATTATTTTTATTTAGCACAAAGTTATAAAGATACAAGACAATTTGAATTAGCTATAAAAAATTATAAAAAACGAATAGAATTAGGTGGATGGTTTGAAGAAGTATGGTTTTCATTTTATATGACATCATTTTGTTATTTAATGATAAAAGATGAAGATAATTCTATAGCCTATTGTCTAAAAGGTTATGAATTTTATCCACATAGGGCTGAAAATATATTTTTGATAGCAAAATATTTATGTGATAATAGAAAATATAATTTATCTAAAATTTTTGTTGAAATGGGTGAAAAAATACCTTTACCTGATGATAAATTATTTTTAAGCAGAGATGTTTACGAATATCAATTTCAATTTGTTAAATCTATTATATCATTTTATCTTCAAGATTTTAAAAATGGATTAATAAGTTGTAATAGTTTATTATTTAAAAATAATATTGATAAAAATGTATTTAATTTAACAATATCAAATCTATATTTTTATTTAGATAAAACAAAAATAAATTTTGAAAAAATAAAGATTAAAGAACCAACTGAAGTTAATATTAATGATTGGAATTGTAGTAACCCTTCAATTATAGAATATGATAATGATAATTATTTATTGAATTTAAGAGTAGTTAATTATAAAATATTAAATAATAATTATGTTCATAAGAAAGATAACTCTAATTTTTGTATTGAAAAACCCGTTTCAACTAGAAATATTTTAATATTTTTAAATAAAAAATTAGAAGTTTTAAAAATTAATGAAATTATATTTGATGATAAAAAATATAAACATATTCCTAGTAATATTATTGGTTATGAAGATGTTAGAATATTTCCTCAAAATAAAAAAATATATTTTTTAACTGCTTGTAAACATTTTACTAATAATTATAAAATAGTTTTTGGTAATATTGATAATCAAGGTGTTGTTTCTAAATTAAAAGTATTATATGGTATTGATGACAATTTATGTCAAAAAAATTGGACTCCAATTATTAATAATGATAATATAACTGATGTTCATATCGTTTATTCTTATAAACCATTTACAGTATTAAAATTAGATTTAAATGAATATGATAAAAATAATGAATTAAATCAAAATATTACTATTTATAAAAAATATGATATATTTGAAAATATTGAATTTAGAGGATCAACTCAATTTATAAAAATAAAAATGGATTTCGTTAACAAAGATACAGTTATTCATATAGATGGTTATATTGCTTTAATACATGAAGTATTGTTCACTGAAGGTAGAGTGTATTTACATAGATTTTTTATAATTGATAATTTTTATAAACCTATTTATACTTCCTATCCATTTTATTTATTTGATAAAGGTATTCAGTATACATGCGGACTAACTTTAAATAATGATAATTTTTTAGTTTCTGCAGCAATTAAAGATGAAGAAGCATATTTAATTAAAATACCTACTAATTATTTAAATAATAATTTAACAGAATTAAGTATTAAATATTAATTTTTAAAAAATAATATTTAAATAATATATATGGATTATTTAAATATTATTAAAAAAACTATATCTGAAAAATTACCAGATATAATAACTTCATTACTTATTTTACTATTATTTATAGTCGTAGCAAACATAGTTAATAACATTATAAAAAAAAAAGATGATACTCCTAATATATACGATGAAACTAATTATATAGGTAAAAATATAATACTACATCAAATTGGAAATATTGTTTACTATATTATAGTAATTATTGGTTTTATATTTTCATTTATAAATTTGGGATTTAATACTTCAACTATTATAACATTGTTAGCTTCTGTCGGTTTAGCATTTGGTATTGCTATACAAGGAACTTTAAATAATATAATATCTGGTATTATTATTTCAATAAATAATACATATAATATTAATGATGTGATCAAAATTAATAATATAATAAATGATACTGCGACTGTAGGCAAAGTTATAGATTTTAATATATATACAACAAGTATATATAATAATGAAACTAAAAATATTACTACTATTCCAAATTCAATAATTCAAAATAATTTAATTAGTAATATTACAAGATCAAAATTTTTACAAAAATAAAATAATAATATATATATATATATATATATATGGAATTTTATTATTCAGATCGTGCACCACCAGTATTTTATGTTGATGATTATACATTAGATTATAATTATCAACCTTCTATGGATGAAATAATACTTAATAGTTTGACAGAACCTTATATTGATGATATTAATTTACATCATTTACGTGAAAGTATTTTTAATAAATGGAGTTATGTGGATAATTATTCAAGATCAAGAATTAATAATTATTTTTTAAGAGAATATCCAGAATATTGGATTCATAATTTAAATAATTTTAATGAACCTGATTATTTTATTAGATCTTTACTTAACGATTTTCCTTATTCTATAAGAAATTCATATGATTTAGTTCCTGAAGATATTAAATTTTTAATTCTATTAGATAAATATTTATCATTAAAATTAGATAAAAAAGTTAAAGATGAATGTGAAAAAACAAAAATTAAAGGAATAACAACTCGTGTTTGGGAATTTTTTAATGTTCAAATAAAAAATAATGAAGAGATAAATTTCCATATGATCGATAGTTTTAAGGCACTTTATAGCCAATATGATAAAGATACTGAATATATTGGAAAAATCTACGATTTATTAAAAAAATGTTACCAAAAAAGACGAACTAGTAGTAAGAATTTTGAAATAGAAACACTTTTAGGATTATTTGATGGATGTGATATGAATAATTTTAGCGATACTATAGATAAATATGAAAATAATAAAAAATATTTATTAAATAGAAAATATCTCGAAAAAAATAAAAAATTATAATATATTATATTATATGGAGAAGTTATTTGAATTTATTAAAAATTATGGTTATATTGTTAGAACAAATAATTTAGATGGTCTAGCTAGTTGGAATGAAATGAAAGCTATTATATCAACTATTAGTTGTAACAGTTTAGCTTGGAATATAAATCTTCTAAATCTTGAAAATAAATCAATAGGTAACTCAGAAAATGCTTATAATTACGTTCATGATACATTAGGTATGTTAGGTGAAGATACACCAACTGAAAAAAGCAATCCAAATTGGGAAAATTTTCACTTTTTCTTACAATTGGTAAGAATACCAAAAAATAATCCAGTTTGCGAACTAGTAAGATTGGCACAAATTGCTTATAATTTAGGCCAACTAAGTGCTGTATACGATGATGATATATATACAGAAAATATTAAGAGATTTTATACTATGAATAATCTTGATAAAATGAGTACTTATATAACTTCAAGTAGTTGTGCTGTCAGTGATGAACATTTTCAAAAAATAAGACAACTAATAGACAGTAAAATAATTGGTTCTGGATATTTACATAAATATTTAAAATACAAAAAGAAATATATAAAATTAATAAATAATTTATGAATATATTTATTTTTTTTCATCATTAAGTATATCTACATTTAGTATTTCATTTCTATTATTGTATAATAATAACTTTATATATTCTTCAGCTTTATTTCTTAGATAATTACGTCTATCTTTATCATCTTTAGTTATTGAATTACCTTCTTCATCTTGTTCGTCACTATCAAATTCTTTCATTAGTTCCATAATTTTTAGACCATTTATGATTTTTTTCTTATTTCTTTCATTTATTATATCTTTTGTAGTTATACATTCATATTTGTTCTCACTAAAATTTATAGATTTATCAAGTAAATTAGAAGTTAAATTATTTCCTGGAGTTAATATCCAATTTTTACCATTATGAATCATAACTTTCTCTCTATTTATATCTGATATGTAAATATTTTTATATTCTGGATACTTTTTATTGAAATGTATTCCTTCTATTATTTTTTCTGGTATTTTAGCACCAGTATTTCTTAAAAAAGCATCCAAAAATACTTTATCATCAATCTTATTAAGATCTTCTTTTCCATGTTGTATTATAATTGTGTTATTTATAATGCCATTATTTTGATTTTTTATATTTTTGTTATTTTGTATATTCTTCTTTGAATTTGATTTCAATAAATTAATCTCATTCTCTAATTCTTTGTTTTCTATAAATAATTTATTATTTTGATTTTCTAATATTTCCATACGTCTTACTAGCTCTTGATATATTGCTTCTTTTTCTTGTGTTTCTTCTTTACGAACCTTGCAAGTAATAAGGTGCCGCTTAAAATTATCAATTCTTATTGTAAAATAACTACAAAAATTACACTGATATCCTTTTTTGTCTTCTAATAAAAGTGAGGATTTTTTGAGGATTTTTGAGGAAGTTTGAGGATTTTTGAGGATGTTTTTTTCATTTGTAGCTCCGCACGGTTTCTTTTTTAGCTCTACATGATTGAGGAAATGGGACTTTTTTGTAAAAATCTTATTACATTTCGGACAAGTATAAAAAACCATTTAGGCTATATTAATACTATTATATTTTTTTTTAAATCTATTTTTATTAGTTTTATATGAAAAAAAGCCTAATTTTTAGCCTAAAAAGCCTAATTAGGCTTTTTTTGGGCGTTTTTAGGCTTTTTTTAAACTTGAGAGAGTTTGCATAAAAATATAACTGTTAAAAAACAAAAAATAATTTTTCTAAGACTTTATAAAAATTATAAAAAATATGGATTAAAAATAAATTTGAATAAATATAAATTGATATTGTAAATATATTTTAAAAAATGATACAGAGAATGATATATGAATTCACACTATTAGCAGATATAGTTGAAAAAATAGATATATTTTGTGATGAAAATATATTATATTCTGGTACAGACAGTGAAGATATTAAAAGAGAAGTAAAAAAACTACCAAATACATTTAATAGATGTAAAATAGTGGTACCATTATTAGATAATAAATTATTTGTCAATCTTGATAATAAAAGATTGGAAATAACTTTTTTAATTGATAATAATTATCCATTTTCATTTTTACAAGTTTTATACAGTAATTTTTTGAATAAGTTTGAATTTAATGAAAAAATAAAAAAGAATTTTGCTTATTTAATGGATGAAAATGGATTTGATATAAATAAAAATCCTGATACTATGGCAAAAAAGGAAATATATTATTTTTATCACAAAATAAATAGGTTTATTAATGATTATTACCAAAATTGGAGTCCTGCAGATAGATTATTTAATTTTAGTAATAATTTATTGATTATGATAAATGATTTAGCAAATAAGATTACTAATTTAGATTTAACAGAATATAATGAAGAAATACCAGATGAATTGATAGATAAAGTATTTACAATGACAATTTATAATGAGCCAGTAGTAGCTATAGATGGTTTTACATATGAAAGAGCATCTATTACAAAATGGTTTAGTGGAAGTAATAAATCACCAATGACTGGACAGGTGCTAGAAACCTTAAAATTATATTCAAATAACGAAATGAAAAGTAGGTGCATAGAATGGAAAGAAAAACATAAAAAATAAAAGTTAAAAAATAGAATATAGATTATAAAAAATTAAATAGAAGTATATTATAGAAATAATGGAAGATTGTAGTAATTTACTATATATTGATGAAATTAGTTTAGATAGATGTCTTAAAGTATTGGAGGATAGATTTTATAATAAAAAGATATATACTAAATTAGGTTCTATTTTATTATCAATTAATCCATATGAATATTTTGAAGATAATACTATAGACCAAGTACATCTTAATAAAGAAGTTGATAATATATTAAAGAATTTAGAAAATAGGAATCAAATAATAATTGTATCTGGTGAAAGTGGTTCTGGAAAGACAGAAACAACAAAACAAATTATACATTATTTAAATTCATGTGTTAAGAACAGTGATAATAAGTTAATTGAAAAAATAGAGGCATCTGGTATTATATTAGAATATTTTGGAAATGCTACTACATCTAAAAATACTAATAGTAGTCGTTTTGGTAAATTAATTGAAGTATATTATAATAAGTATAAAGAATGTTTAGGTATGAAAATTATAACATATTTATTAGAAAAAACTCGTGTTTTAAGATCTGAAGATATTGGTAAGTTTCACATATTTAATCGAGATAAGAATGAAATAATAAATTTATTGGATAAAGGAGGATTTACAGAAGAGAATATTAGTTTTATAATGGATAATATTGAAACAATAAAGTATTTATTAAATCTTAATTATGGAGTCAATATAGAAAATATCAAATTAAAAGATGTTTTAAGTAAAAGAACGATTAAAGTTCAAGAAGAACAAATAGAAAAAACTTATGATAAAGAAGAGTTTAATGAAACAAGAGATATATTGGTTATGAAGATTTATGATAATTTATTTAATTGGATTGTAGAACAAATGAATATAATGTGTAATGTAGAAAAATATGACTATAAGATTGGCATACTAGATATATTTGGTTTTGAAGATTTAAAAGAAAATAGTTTAGAACAATTACTTATAAATTATACAAATGAAATTATACAAGGATTATTAAATAAAATATTGATTGAGAATAAAATTGAATTATATAGGAGTGAAGAGATAGATATAAAAGTTAATAATATTGAATTAAATAAAGAACAAATTAAATTGATAGAACAAATATTTATTAAATTAGATGAAGAATGTATGGTTCCAAAAGGAAGTGATGTAAATTTATTACACAAATTAAATAATATTAATAAAAATAATAAACAATTCAGAATTATAAAAAATAATAATATTATATTTGGTATAGAACATTATGCAGGTTTGATAGAATATAATATTACAAATTTTTTAAAGAAAAATATGGATAAAAATATCCAAGAAATAGATGAATATATAAAAGAATTGTTTAGTTATAAGAAGAAAAGAATGAATAGTAAGCTTAAAATTAATTCAATTACTAATCAGTTTAAGATACAAATAAATGAATTTATTGAAAGTATTACTACTTGTGATATTAATTTTATAAAGTGTATAAAATCTAATTCAAATGATAAACCGTTATATTTTGATAAATCATTAGTAAAAGAACAGTTAGTATATAATGGCGTGCTACAATTAATTAATATATTAAAACAAGGTTATAGATATAACTTTTTAAAGGATGAATTTATAAAAAAGTATCAATATATTGGTTTAGATACAATTTCAGGTATAGTTTATGGAAAAACTAGAGTATTTTTAGAAGAAGAAACATATTCTATAATTCAAAAAAGATATTATGAATATATTTGTAGAAATGCTATAATAATTCAAAAAAATATTAGAATGTTTATTAATTATAATCAATACAAAAAAATAAGATCAAAAATTATTTTATTACAATCTCAATTTAGATTATACAGAGCAAAGAAAGAATATAAACTATGTTATTCAATTAAAATAATAAATAATTTTATGTATAATATAGCTCTTAAAAGAAGAAGAGAGAAAAGAAGCAAGATATTATATA
>Ga0194133_10001192_pt1 | contig 47573 bp, 48 predicted proteins | sample TA2KigOf40mmetaG_FD_155448 | JGI IMG/M metagenome (GOLD analysis project Ga0194133, IMG submission 155448) | Freshwater microbial communities from Lake Tanganyika, Tanzania - TA2015055 Kigoma Offshore 40m | ecosystem: Environmental > Aquatic > Freshwater > Lake | place: Tanzania: Lake...
AACCAGCCACACGCTTAGGTACAAAGGCAGGATTGAGTATGCGCCGTTGTCTTTTCCAATCCGCGCCATGTGCCGTGAGTACATTCATGCCTTGCGCGATTTTGAAAACAGCAACTTGTCGATTCTCTTTGGTAAATTCTTGCTCATCTTGCATGAGTACTGCTCGTATGAGTGCAGGATGAAACAAGAAATGTACGACACGTCCCAGCATATTGATACGAACAGCATCGCCATAAGTATGGATATGTGCCCATGTTGCAAGAGTGTTGTGTTCCAAATTTTGCAGCAGAGACCATCCTAATTGCGGCACGCGAGGATGTGCTGAAGAAAATTGATCGCACAATGCATCAACCTCCACATCGACAGAAGTAAGGGCTACCTGTTGTGAGTTTATGGTGTTTTTCATTGTTCTGCCGTCAGTTTAAGAGCATAAAATTATAGAGCGCTCGATCATAAATTATTGCACTGATACTTTACGTTTTGAAATTAATCAATCCTCTAATCTATCCCTTGTTTTAATTTTACAAAATCGTTCGTGCAGATCTATGTGCAACTAGCCCGCGATGGTACCAAATCAAAAATCGGGGGGTGGGGGTACGGTGGGGTCTATCTGGCAGAAATTTGATGGGGGTACCCGACAGCATTGACTGGAGACTACCAAACAAGAACCGAAAGACTTTAAATCATGATGTACACTTTTGACGGCAGGAAGTTCTGTCCAATTGCTGTCCAAATTCAACCCAACAGGAATGACAAGCCAGATTCCTATGCACGTTCTAACTCATTGATTTTCCTCACGCCGCACGTTGATTTCTTTTGATCTACGATATGTGCAAAGCGATTGATCGCGGCATGGTGATGTCGGATATCCGCGTGATGGAAAAGCACGGCGGGAAGTCGGGAAGTTGGAAGGTGGAATAGTGGGTGCAGATTAGCTCATTAATGAGTTTAAGAAACGTCTATAACGATCCTTGTGATTTCCACAAACGTGGTCTGTTACGCTGGGCTTTTTTCGTTTAACAACTATTTTTTCGAGCGAATACGATCACAGCACCGGCTGCCCCAGCTTCATTTTTATCGGGTGGCCCGCAGAATCCAAATAATGCAATACGACTAACCTTACCAATTATTTCCAGCGCGGCACTGTTAGTCAACCGAATCGGCGTAACAAGCCTGGTTAGTAACGGTATCACCTATGAGCCGCGGACAGGTTAACTATAGCCGCTCTAACGCTTTTGCGATAAATATTCTTTCGTCATGACCTATTCCGTCACCACTCCATTTGATGAAATCAATAACGTTAGTGCGAGCCCAAGACCCATATCCAAATCTGCTGTATTCATAAATTCAGCATCTTCAGCAACGTATGTCGCGGGTAATGTTGCGGGTGAATCCGGGCGTTTATTTGATGTCGAGCTATGGGGAAGCTAAACATATTCAAATCCTAAACTGACGCTGAATGATGTATCTGGCTATTTCACACGCTTTAAGCTGAGTTTTCAAGGAACGTTGTTCTCCGATGAAATTTATTAAGATGGTTACGCGATATCGCAGTTTTTAAACCCTGAAAACCATGCTTATAACTTGACTCTTCTGGGTGGCAACGATCGTTTTGAGGGCAGCAACGTCGCGAACGGCGTTGATATGACAATAGGGCTTGGCGGTAATGATCTTTTTATCGGTAACAAAGGTGATGACTACTTCGATGGCGTCACTGGAATCGACGTGATGAAATTCAATGGACCCAGGGCTCAGTATACGAACAACTTAAATACCGATATTGAGAGCAAGAGTATCAAAGGTAAGATCTTAAAGGGTGTGGCAGTGTCTGATACCGCCTCGGGAAGAGACGGGGTAGATTCAGCGATTGACGTAGAGCGGTTTTTGTTTAGTGACATAACACTGGCCCTTGATACAGCCGGCAACGCAGGCAAAGCCTTTCGCGTCTATAAGGCAGCGTTTACGCGTAACCCAATGGCCGGCGACCAAGCTGGCTTGGGCTATTGGATCAACAGTATCGACAAAGGCATGGACATGGTCGAGATTGCTGCACGCTTTATCGATTCGCCAGAATTCCGGACGCTGTATGGCCAGAACCCCTCAAACGCGGAGTTTTTGACGAAGGTGTACACCAATGTCTTGGGTCGCACGCCGGATCAAGGCGGGTACAGTTGGTGGCTGAATCAACTGAATACCAACCCGGAAAAGACACGCCCCAAAGTACTGGCCGATTTCTCTGAATCACAAGAGAACAAAGATTCAGTCGCAACCTTGATTGGTAATGGCATTCAATATATTGACTACGTTAGTTGAGTACCTGGGCAGCGCCTTCCCGCCAGAGCAAACACTGCGGGGATCTGATAATCATCCTGGCCTAGGTACTTAACATTCCGTAGCGATTGATTCTGCTTGATACTCAACGACTGGCGTTATTCCAAACTAAAACACGCTGTTGGTCACATTTCACGCTACGGTGAAAATTGCTGGAGAAATTCTTTATTAATCTGAATAGCATGCGCAGTGGCACGCCATGTTGATAAGGGAACGGCTTCTCCATCAGGATAAAGGGCCAGTCGTCGTCATCCTCAACGGCGCGAACCGGGTGCAATGGATAACGCTGCGTCGAGAGTTGCACAATCTGTTCGATATCATCCAACGATGAGTTATCAACCGATACCGCCTTTCCAATCAAGACGATTGACTTATCCTTATTACGAATCTTGACCGTGACCGGTATTTCTAAACCCGCATCAATCAACACCTCGTTTTTGCCAACAGTTTTAGCTTCAAATTTGAATCGCTTGAATACCTGAAGCAATCCTTCCGGCGTGACATCCTCCATCTTTAGAGTCATCATCATGGTGTCGCTGAATTGAGCACGCGACTCTTCCACGATTTCTAAAATTTCATAAGAAAGTCGCGCTAAATCATCTTCGTGAATTTCTTGCGCCTGCAATGTTTGCAGCAGGACCTTGTGAACTTCTTCGAACACGAATGAGCTCACCTGAATCGTTGGCATCGAGCTTTTTTGCGCGTTGAGCGGCTCCCGGTAATAGCTGTCCGGATGCGGCATGACAAAATGACTGAAGCGGTGCACGTCTTGCGTCAGCGCCTCAAGCGACACGCTGATGAAATAGTGGGCGATCGCTGGATTCGATTTGACCTGCTCAAATAGCGACTGAACGATGAGGTTCAGCTTAAGCGGCGGGTTCTTGTATTTTTCTAGTTGCTGGAACATGCACACCCCCTCGACAAGCCGTATTTTCTTACCTTTATAGTATTTTTTGACTCAAGAATCGCCGTCCGCCGCCGATATTACTGCCAATGAAGACAGGCCCGGCGGCTCATTATGGCCGCCATATTCGCCGAGGATAGCGCCATCATGAGCCGAACCACCCATTCGTATTCGACCGTCAGCAATGACGCCGTGAGTGAGCCAGTTGCTCATGATTTGATCGGTTCGGGCGTCTGGATTGTTGCATTAGTCATCGCGACGCTGCTGGTTTATATGGAATTCAAAAAAAGCGCTGCTCGCGGAAAGATCGCGCTGGCGCTGCTGATGTTCACTGGGTTCATGATTATTTTATTGCCGCCATTCGGATCACTGATCCTGCTGCTCACCATGTTTGCGATTATCGTCACCAGCCTCGAGCGTATGCATTAACAGTGTTATCGGCTTTATCGCATAATGCGGCGGCAAGCGTAGTCGATTAAGCTATCAGTAATGTCGCCGGGCTGCGTAGACACCCACTGCGGGTTAGCAACCGCGTTTGAGCCGAGTGAGGCACCGCCCTCATTAACATCAGCATACCGAGTGATCCACATCGTGCGCGCGCGTCGAAACCGGCAATCAAATTCTACTTGGCTACGGATTGATTGCGCGCCCTCGGGATCAACTTGAGTCAGATTTTGTGACTGCCAGACATACACCAGATAGCCCTTGCGCGTCATACCTGCGGTATCGAAAAAATAGGCGTTACCCTGCGCATCTGTGGTGACTAGCTCAAGCTCGCCCGCTTGCGCCATTAGCGGGCCGCCGACCACTACGAGTAGGGACCAGAGCTGACAACGCAGTAGCCGTGCTTTCATAGCGGTGCGATCAAATCATTTCAGCGGTAACGACAGCTGCAGCATCAAGCCTGCGAATCCAAGCATATTGGCTTGCACTTCAAATCCATCGCCCAAATCCCAGCCAAGCGCAGGTACCACACCCGGCGAAAATCCGTTCGTATTGAACGGGACCTTGTTTTGGTATTTACCGGTGTAGCCATACAGCAGACCCGTAGTCAGCTTAGCATATAGCTGCGGATTCCCACCTAAATTCCGATAAACCATACCCCACGGATAATAATAAAGTGATGGCTGCCCGAATGAATTGGTAAAAAATGCAGCGCCAGCGACCAGGCCGTTTTCGCGCTCGCGCTCCAGACCAACCAGCCAGACATGCTCATGCTCAGGGCTAGGGCTGAAATGCCGCGTATACGGCGAAAAAATTAGCGCGCGCCGGTCACCGGGTTCAGGCCGAAGTGAAAAACCGTCGGTCCAGGCATCAGCGGCCGAGCAAGTAGTTGCGCACAGCGTGGTGGACAGCAGAGCGTTGCGCACCAAATTAAGCAATAAGCCGTAGTTCACCATAACGAGGGATAGCCGGAGGTTGATGCAGTTAAAGGGGGTAATGGATTTTGCGCCGGACATTATCATTTAAGCCAGCAGGCTTCAACTAAAATACCATTGTTTGGACGTGACCCGCGTCCTTGGGCCTTATCTTTTTAACATACCGCCTTGTTGTGTCACCGACCCCAACTGAAGCATTAATGAAAAAGAGCTTTTTGCTGCTGCTGCTGATCAGCACGGTGGTCAAGCTCTGGTTTGCGGCGTTTTTCCCGTTTACCGGTGATGAAGCCTATTTTTATCAGTGGGGCGCGCACCCCGACTGGGGTGGTTTTTACGACCACCCGCCGATGGTCGGTTGGTGGCTATGGGCTCTACAGCAAATATCCTCGCACACGCTAGTGCTGCGTTTACCCGCGGTATTACTGTGGATTGCCGTTGTGTTTGGCATGATGAGTCTATACGGTCATCTGCTCCCGCACCAAACAGAGCGGCGTTGGCTGCTCGGTAGCTTGTTTCTGTCACTACCATTTACTTGGGCATTTAATCTCATTACTACGGATACGCCGCTGGTCTTGTTTTTGTTTTTTTCAGGCTACGCTTTTGTCCGGGCTGAATTAGAGAATCGATGGCATTGGTATTCTGCCAGCGGTGTATTGCTAGGACTCGCATTACTGTCGAAATACTTCGCTGGCTTGTTGGCCATTACTTACGCGATCTATCTATTACCCAGGCGGGGGGGTATTGCGCGGCTATTCCTGGTGGCGGTCTGCGCGCTTCCATTCATGTTGCTAAATATGATGTGGAATGCGACGCACTGCTGGAACAATATTTTGTTCAATCTGATTAATCGTAATCAAGGCGCACATTTTTCGACAGCACAGGTTTTATTGTATGTCGTGATGCTGCTGTACCTGATGACACCTTGGGTATTCGTTGCGCTGTGGCGCCGCTTCAAGCAGGGTGGCAAGTCTAGTCATGATGATATTGTTGCTACGCCCATCGAAAAGCAGAACAGCTCTGATGCGGAGGGCTTTCACGTCGCCGTCAAAACCAATGGGATAAGTCAATCTTCAGTAGGCGCACACGGTAGTGATATTGTGATCGCCGCACTCTTTGTCGTTCCCTTTGGACTTTTCCTGCTGCTCTCGTTTTACAAGCAGATCGGGTTGCACTGGCTGCTGGCTTTTATATCGTTTGTATTTTTGTTTGCAGCAGTGCGACTACCCAATAGTGTTCTTTATCAGTTGAGACGATGGAACCTGTGGTTCGGACTACCCCATCTGCTTCTTTTGCTCGCGCTGATGTATCTACCCATAGACGTATTCAAACCCTACCGCATCCAGCCGGATATCGTTCTGCATCGCGATGGTAGAGACGTTGTATACGCCCTGAAACAAGATATGGCGGACGATGCTGTATTGATGACACGATCATATAGCCAATCATCATTACTGGCATATCACGCACAAGCATACATACCGGTATTCGGATTCGGCAGCTTTCATGCGCGGTTTGATGACGCAATTACTGACTTTCGTCAGCTGGATGGCAAAAACATACGAATCGCCAGCACCAGTGAGATCGAAGTAGATAGCTTGCGGGCGTATTTTAGTCACGTAAGTGTTCAGGACCGCATGATCAACGGCGCACGGTTTTGGATCGCAGATGGAGAGGGCTTCCGGTTTGAGCCCTATCGAGCCCAAGTGCTGAGTGCAGTCGCTGAGCGTTATTACAAGGCGCCCTCTTGGCTACCCGTCTATGGCTGCCGCTTTCTTGAAACGTACGGATTTATTTAAAAGAAAAACGTTTATGCCCGAGGTAACTGGTGAACACCGGGACAACAATACCAACAGCATGAGCGATTTCCGGCACCCAGCGCGTGACACCTGCCATTGGCAGCAAATAATAGAGCGCCATACTAATGACCCAAGTCTGTAGTACGGCAACGCCGTTGACCATCACAAAAAACAGCGCGCTGCGTTGAACCGATTGGCTACCCTGCGTGAACACAAAGCGACGCGCAAGAATAAAGGCCGTCACCATCCCGGTAAGATAAGCCAGCACCACCGCGCTGGAAAAATCTAACCAGCGGTTATATACAATACGCGATCCGAAGTTAACTGCAGCGGCTACCCCACCGGTGAGCAAGAAAGTGAGAAACTCACGACTCACAAAGCTGCGCATCATTAAAGCTGACCTCGCGCAGCGTCACGTGCCATTTGGCGACCAAAACCGATACTTTCTGAGATACCACGATCTTCCGGATAGTAGTAAGACGTATCGGCTACCCACAGTCCACGTACCGGCAACGCCACCGGCGGTAAGCGATTAAGATAACCCGGCTCACAGATCGGCTGCGCGTGGCGGTAGCGACTGGCGCGAATATCAATAAAGTCATCATCCTGCAACGCAGGATTAATAGTTTGCAGATAGCGCTTCACCTTGCCGATAAATACCTCATCCGGTTCGGCATAGTTCGGATGCTCGCCGGGCATATAAAACGGCACATAAACAATCGCATGATCGAGCGGACGCAAGTTCGAGTACTCGACTAATCCCGGAATATCCATCTCGGGATCATTCACGTTCAGCCAGAAATTTTCAGTCAGGCGCTGGCGTAGCTTGGCGATAATGCACACCACGGCGATATTTTTTAAGGCAGTGAATTTCTGCGCTACTTCTGGCGGCAAGTCGGGAATAAGGCGCGTCACGAACGGCAGCGGTACCGTGCTGATCACCTTGTCAAAGTCTTCGACGCCTGATGATGCTTCAACACCTGTAACACGCCCTTGTGTGATGTTGACACGGCGCGCTGGTGAGCTCAGCCTGATCTCACCACCGTGCTGCTCGATATCGATTTTGATCGCATTCAGCAAAGTGCTGGACCCGCCTTCCAGATAGCCCAGCTTCTCACGAAACAAGTTGTAGCGAGAGCGTCCGATTCGCCGAATGCGGCTCCAGATCCAAGCTGCTGACAGGTTGTTGGCGTAGTCGTAGAACTTGTAATCAAACAGTCGTCGCCACAATACTTCCCATGCTTCATTTCCCACCCAGCGCTTGATCCAGCGACTCGCTTCGACATGATCTAATAGTCGCCAGTCATCACGCTTGGTGCATAAAAAAGCATGCAAGCCATAACGAAATTTCGCTATCAAAGACAAGCCCTGAAATCCCAGCAAGGCGAACGGATTCCCCCAAGGCTGCAAGCGGCGCTGATACCAGTAACCCATTTTCGTCTCGACCCAACGCATCTTATGGGCGATACCAATCTCATCAAGTATTTGCAAAAAGGCGTGATCGGAAGTGCAATGGAAATGATAATAGCGCTCGATCTGAAGTCCGTTGAAATCGAAGCAGGCGGTCATGCCACCGACCCGGTCATCGGCCTCAAATACGACCGGGTGATGACCATCACGCGCTAATTGATACGCAACAGCCAGCCCCATCGGGCCGGCACCCAGCACGGCGATTCGCTGCCTACTCGGTTTGTCAGACGTCATGCTTAAAACTCCAGTACCACGGCGCTGTAACGCGGATCACAAAACGTCTCATGGATCGCATCGGCAAATCGGGTCGATGGCACGCCAAAGATAGATGGCCAATCGATCACCTCGAACTCATCTTTAGCGACCAGTGCAACCAGCTGCTGCGTTGTAAACGGCGGATTGCGATCGAACTGTCCCCAAACCCATAGCAAGGCATAAAACAGGCTATAGGGTATTTTCAGGATCAGCGCGCCAGCACGGGTTGCGCGCTTGATCTCGCGAATGATATCGATATAGTCAATGCCTTCATGACCCGAGATATTGAATACACCCTCGGTGATGCGCTGCTCGATGCAGCTGATAATGATCTGGCAAAAATCACCAACATACAAAGGTTGTCGAAGGAAGCGCCCATCACCGGGCACTGGAAACACGGGTACTTTTTTCATGAAACGCGACAACCAGCCCAAGTGTTTGCGATCAAACCAGCCAAACATCAAGGTAGGACGCAGAATCGGACAGCAGATTCCACTCTCCAGCACCATCTGCTCCTGCGCTTTTTTGGTATTGGTGTAAAAGTCGTCAGCGACAGAGGTCACAACCGATGAGCTGATATGCACTAGCTGAAGGTCCTTGCCGCCCTTGATCACATCAAGCAAGTTGCGCGTGGCAATCAGATTATTACACTCAAAATCGACATAATCATTACCGCCAATTTGCGCCTGCAGCATCACTACCGTAGCCGCTTGACTGAAATGTCGCTCCCAGTCGCCACGCTCTGCCAGATCGGCGTACTCGGTGGTCATCTCGGGGTGCAGGGATCGCAGCACCGCCAGATTGGCGCGATGCTTATCCAGCACCACGATGTCGCGGTAACCGCGTGCCTTCAGCCTGACGATCAAATTCTGGCCGACCAGCCCGGCGCCACCGGGCAGAATAATTTTCTGCAAGTGGTTTGCGTTAGTCATTCAAATATTCAGCTTGTGAAAAATCCAGCGCGGTAAGTGCTGAACGATGAGCATGATGACTTGCCATTTCGCAGGTACATACGCGACCGGTTTACCCGCTTCAATGGCTTTCACGATCGCGTGCGCTACCTGTTCAACTTTAGCTAACCCGGCAGGCGCTAAATGCGCTGTCATGGGCGTTGCGGTCGGGCCCGGCTTGATCAGCAATATGTTTACACCGGTGCTGGCAAAGCGATGCTGCAGCCCCTGCGCGTAGCGCTCGACCATGCCCTTACCTGCGCCATAAACATAATTTGCTTTGCGACCACGGTCTCCCGCCACCGAACCAATCAATGCGATCGTTCCGTGCCCTTGCCGGGCGAGCTGCTTGGCAAAGGCTTCGGCAAACAAGGCCGGCGAAACACCATTGATCTGTAAAGCAGCCTGCGCCAGATGAATATCCTGCTCGCAGGAGACTTGCTGCGGCAAATCGCCGTGTGCAATCAAAACAATATCGATTCCTAATTGTGCGGCCTGCTCTGCAAGCACCGAAATTGCATCAGCACTCAAAAAATCAATATCTACCGTTTGAATAGCCGACTGTGGGCTGCGAACTCGCAGATCATCTGCGATGCGTTGAACACGCGCCAGATCCCGGCCGACCAGTAAAAAATCGGCTGCCTCGCGCGTCCACAACCGCGCACAATGCTCTGCGATCGCGGAGCTGGCGCCAATAATCACGATCCGCTTTTTGCTCAAATTAATTCCCCAACAAACGGCGCGACATCGCCGAGCTAATGCCTGCATCTCGCAGCGGTAAAAATTCTTGTAAGCGCGGGTATCCTGCTTCGAATAAGGCACGCGGCATACGCGCATCTTTTGCGGGGTATAAGCGGCCACCCGCCTCCAGCACGATCGCATCGAGCCGCTCGAACAACGCCAGCGTTGGCGCACCGGCATTCGGGAAGTCAAGCGCCAGGGTGACCCCGGGACGAGCAAAACTCAACATGCCAACCGCATCGCGCTGACCAAAGGTTTTAAGCACAGCGAGAAAAGAGCCCATACCCGCACGCCGAATCGTTTTCAACATAGCTTGGATACCTGTAGCGCCTGCTTCGCGCGGCAACACACATTGGTACTGATAAAACCCATGCGGTCCATACATTCGGTTCCAGTCTTGTATACGGTCCAGGGGATGAAAAAACTGCACATAGTGCTGCAGGCTGCGGGGCTGTGTTTTTTTGAGGTGATAGTACATCGCGTTGAACGATCGCAGCGATAGACGATTCACCAGTGACGTCGGCGGTACGAACGGAAAACGCACATCAGCGCGCGATGGCGGCTCGGGCTGATCAGCAGCGACTGAATTCGCGCGCATGAATATGCCGCGTCCTGACGGGTGCAGGCAATCGATCCACGATACCGTGTGCTCCCAATCGGGTTCCGAGGCATCTGCCAGCGTGAAGAACTGTTGGAGATCTTGATACGGCAATGTTTCAACATCCAGCCACGGGCCCGGTACGCGACGTAGCTGCAGCTCGGCTTCGACAATCACGCCAGTCAGACCCAGGCCACCGACGGTGGCTGCAAACATCGTATCGCCGGGTAGGCAGCTAAGCACTTCACCGCTGGTGCGTGCGAGGGTGAGCTGTGTGACATGGTCGCCAAAGCAGCCATAGCGGTGATGATTTTTTCCATGAACATCGTTGGCAATGGCGCCGCCTACCGTGACATATTGTGTACCCGGCACCACCGGCAGCATCCAGCCCCGAGTCACACCGAAACGCTGAATCTCGCGCAGTAATGTTCCCGACTCACACCGCAAACGACCGGTCTGCTCATCAAATGCAATAAAGCGGTCGAGTGATCGCAGGTCCCACAAGGTACCACCTGGGTTCAGACAAACATCACCGTAGCTGCGGCCCATACCAAACGCGAGGCCTTGGCGCTGGCCGGAGATATCACCATGTACGCGAGCCCTATCGGCGAGTAACTGCATGCGGTGGTCATGAATACCAAGTCGCCCCCAGGAGCCGACCGCTACCATGTCCATCCTCGTGAGCCGACTAGCAGAACGCCGAAGAAAACTACGCCTGATATCAGACCAACCCGATCGCGCAGAGCGAATACCAAGGGGTCATCATGCATCTCGCCGCGATGCGCTTTCATCCATATGCGACTAATCCAATACAGCAGCACCGGCACTGCTGCCCAGATCAGTTCTGGCGAGCGATACAAGCGGACGACTGCTTCACTGTTCAGATAGAGCGCTAACACCAGCACGGAAGCATAGCCAGACATCAGACCAAGCATCTGCACCAGTGACGCATCCGACGTCAGATAGCCACGTCCATGTGCCCGTTCGCTGCCCGATTTAACTTGCACATCAAGCTCGGCATAGCGCTTGACGAACGCCAAGGACAAAAAGAAGAACGCAGAAAAAGCCAATAACCAGAACGAGAGCGGTATACCCAGCGCCGCAGCGCCTGCAATGACACGCAGTGTGTAAAGCATGGCCAGCGCGAGGCAATCAATAATCACTAGCCGCTTCAGTACCAGCGAGTAGGCGCACGTCAGTACAAAATAAAACAACAGCCAACCACTAAATGCCCAGCCTACGGGTACCGCACACAGCAAAGCGCACACCAGCAATACTGGCACCAGCGCGACACCCAGCGCGACTGGTATCTGCCCTGCAGCAAACGGCCGATTGCGCTTGCGCGGGTGCTGTCGGTCACTATCAAGATCCAGCAGATCATTCGCTACATACACTGCAGAAGCGCACAAACTGAAAGCGACGAAAGCCAGCAACAAGCGCGGTAACGTCTCGCCATCAGGAATCATGTGCGCCGCCATCGGCGCCATGAATAATAAAAAATTCTTGGCCCATTGATGCGGCCGCAGCTCACCAATCAAAGCTTCAACAAATCGGTGGTTGGTCTCGAACACCTGATCAATCTCGGCGATAGTTTTTGCTTTTCTGGTGACATCAGCCGACGCATTGACGACGACTGCCTTGCGTGCGCGCTGCCAGACCTGCAGATCGACCGCGGCATTACCCGCATAGTCAAAGCCCCCGGCGCCAAACAGTCGCTCGAGTGCATTGGCTTTTTTTGCACCGCCGAGATTGGTATTGCCGTCGCTGGCAATAACCGCATCAAAGAGTCCCAAGTGCTCGGAGATGGCAATGGCAATGCTGTGATCTGCTGCAGTACACAGCACCAACTTGCGACCCTGTGCGCGTTGCTCGGTCAGCCAGGTGATGAGCGGCTGGTGGTAGGGCAGCGTGGCGGGGTCGAATCGCGACAACGCTGCCAGCCGCTGCTTCAGCACCGCCTTGCCCTGTAACAGCCAGAACGGCAGCTTGAGCAACGCCAACGGATGCTCCCGCAGCGCGCGCAAGGCGGCTTCATGCAAAGTGTCCGAGCGGACCAGCGTGCCGTCGAGATCGACAGCGAGCGGGATGGCGTTCAAAGGCGTGTCCTTGTGTGGGGGGGGGAGCGACAGCCGGCGCTAGCGAGAGTTCTTACCGCTGAACCGCGTCAACCACGGCCAACGCCGTCATGTTCACGATACGACGCACCGTCGCCGAGGGTGTCAGGATATGCACCGCGCGCGCGCAACCGAGGAGTACAGGCCCAATCGCAATGCCGCCACCGGCGGTCATCTTCAGCAGGTTGTACGCGATATTGGCTGCGTCAATGTTCGGCAGTACCAGCAAATTTGCGTCACCTTTGAGCAGGGTGTCGGGCATGACCGACTTCAACAGGTGCGCATCAAGCGCAGTGTCGCCATGCATCTCGCCATCCACCTCAAGATCAGGCGCACGCTCGCGAATCAGCGCTAGTGCTTCACGCATCTTGACTGCCGACTCACTATGACTACTACCGAAATTGGAGTGCGATAGCAGTGCTGCTCGCGGGTATAGCCCAAAGCGCCGCATTTCTTCCGCAGCCATGATGGTGATTTCCGCAATCTGCTCGGCATTCGGATTTTCATTGACGTGGGTATCGACCAACACAATTTGTCGGTCATGCAGCACCAGGGCATTCATCGCGGCATAGGTGTTCACACCAGCGCGCTTACCCAGAATCATGTCGATGTAATGCAAATGCAAATCGGTATTGCCGTAGGTACCGCAGATCATGCCGTCGGCATCCCCCTTGTGGATAGCCATTGAGCCGATGAGGGTGTGACGGCGGCGCATTTCTAACTTTGCCCACTGCTCGGTCACGCCTTTACGACGGGTCATGGACAGGAACGTTTCCCAATACGAGCGATAGCGCTCATCGCGCTCAGGATTGATCACTTCGAAGTCGTGCTCGGGACGGATACGCAAACCATAGCGCTGTATGCGTTGCTCAAGAACTGCAGGCCGGCCCACCAAAATCGGCTTGGCTAAATCTTCATCAATCACGACCTGCACCGCACGCAGCACGCGCTCTTCTTCGCCCTCGGCGAATACGATGCGCTTTTTCTCGGGCGGGGCTTTCTTGGCGATAGCAAACACCGGCTTCATCACCGTGCCGCTGTGGTAAACAAACTGCTGCAACCTATCGGTGTACGCTGCCATGTCCTTGATCGGACGCGCAGCAACACCGGCCTTTTCCGCAGCCACGGCCACCGCAGGCGCAATCTTCAGCATCAGGCGCGGATCAAATGGTTTCGGAATGAGATAGTCGGGGCCAAACGAAAGATTAGTCACGCCATACGTCGTTGCTACAACGTCTGATTGCTCTGCCTGTGCTAACTCAGCGACAGCGTGTACGGTAGCAATCTCCATGCTGCGAGTGATGGTGGTGGCACCACAATCTAGCGCACCCCGAAAAATATACGGGAAGCACAGCACGTTATTCACTTGATTCGGATAATCAGAGCGACCGGTTGCGATCACGGCATCATCGCGCACCGCGCGCACTTCTTCGGGCAGTATCTCTGGCGTAGGGTTGGCCAAAGCCAGTACCAGTGGCTTGGGTGCCATTTGCCGCACCATGTCCTGCTTGAGCACACCACCGGCAGACAAGCCCAAGAAAATATCCGCGCCAGGCATCACTTCTGCAAGCGTACGCTGCTTGATGTCTTGCGCGAAGCGTTCCTTGTCAGGGTCCATCAACTCAGTCCGGCCCTTGTAGACCACACCAGCCAAGTCGGTCACGATGATGTTCTCGATCGGGAAGCCGAGGTCGACAATCAGATCGAGGCAAGCAAGCGCCGCCGCACCCGCACCTGACACCACCATCTTGCAGTGTTTGATGTCTTTGCCGACGACTTTCAAACCATTCAGGATGGCGGCACCGACAATGATCGCCGTACCGTGCTGATCATCATGAAACACGGGTATCTTCATCCGGCTGCGTAGCTTGCGCTCGACATAAAAACACTCAGGTGCTTTGATGTCTTCCAGATTGATGCCACCAAATGTCGGCTCAAGTGCAGCAATGATGTCGCACAGTTTGTCCGGGTCAGTTTCGTTTACCTCGATATCGAAGACATCGATACCGGCAAATTTCTTGAACAGTACACCCTTACCTTCCATCACCGGCTTGGCCGCCAACGGGCCGATGTTGCCAAGGCCTAGCACCGCAGTACCGTTGGTGATCACCGCGACCAAGTTGCCGCGCGCGGTATAGCGAAACGCATTGGCAGGCTCCGCGGCAATTTCCTCGCAAGCAGCTGCTACGCCGGGAGAATAAGCCAGCGCCAGATCGCGCTGGTTGGTAAGCTGTTTGGTCGGGGTAACGGCGATTTTGCCGGGAGAGGGAAATTCGTGATACTCGAGTGCCGCCTGGCGAAATTGCTGGCGCGCTTGCGAAGGGGTGTCGTGGGAATCCATGCGGGGCAACTCTCTGGATGCTGTCTAATCGATGAATCGATTCTAGCAGACCGAGCTATCCAAAACTTTGCTGAGGGTGATTGTCGGCAGGCGAAGATCCTGCCTCGACGGGCCGGTCGCAGCTCAATGCGATGATGCAGAGCGCTTCTGTACAATCGGCGTCATGCCTTCGGAATTTGATCTGATCACGCGTTTTTTCACCCGCCCCGCTCAAGGTGAAGGTGCGGTGCAGCTCGGTGTGGGGGATGATTGCGCGCTGATTGCGCCGCCTCCGCATGAGTCATTGGCTGTATCGAGCGACATGCTGGTTGAGGGCCGACATTTTTTGCCTGGTGCCGATCCGAAGCTGCTCGGACATAAAGCTCTGGCAGTAAATTTGTCCGATCTCGCAGCGATGGGCGCCAAGCCGATCTGCTTCACCTTGGCACTGTCGCTACCCGCTGTTGATGATGCATGGTTAGCGGCATTTGCTGATGGATTATTTGCACTGGCCGACGCTGAGCAGATCGTCTTGATCGGTGGCGACACCACGCGCGGACCCTTGACGATATGCATCACGGTACTTGGTCATGTGCCATTCCATGCTGCACTCCGTCGGGATGGCGCACATGTTGGTGACGATATCTGGGTTTCGGGAAATTTAGGCGATGCACGACTCGGCTTGGAGCTATTGACTCACCATCGCTCGCTAGCTGCTCACCATGCTGACAGCGCATTACTTCGGCTGCATTGCCCGACACCGCGTGTGTCGCTCGGGTTGGCGTTGCGTGGTATTGCCAGTGCAGCGATTGATATTTCTGATGGCCTGATGGGTGACCTGGGACATATTTTGCAGCGCTCAGCACTCGGCGCCAGCATCGAGGCTGACGCATTACCCATTGGCACGGCGCTGCGCTCACAAGACCGCCAACTACAGCTGGAGTTTGCGCTGAATGGTGGTGATGACTACGAATTGTGTTTCTGCGCGTCGCCGTCGCAGCGAGAAAAAGTATTGGCGGCTTCAAGCACTGCTGGGGTGGCGGTAACGCGCATAGGCACGATAGAGCCAATAGCCGGACTACGAATTATTGATCTCGACGGCACGCAGCTACCGATTCGCTCTCACTCTTTTGACCATTTTGCGCTGTCATGATGATCACGCCTACTGAACCGGACGAAACAACGGAGGTCGCGGCGCCAGCCCGGAAAACTGAGCCCGTTCGCTGGTTCTCGAAGCGACCCAGTGTCAGATTCATGGTGAGCGATCCTGCACATTTTTTAGCGCTTGGCCTCGGAAGTGGTTTGTCGCCGATCATGCCAGGTACTGCTGGCACGCTGTTTGGGTGGCTTTGCTTCCGTGTTCTGACCGATCAATGGCCAGCGATTTTCACGCAGGGCATGTGGGCGGTCATTATTGTGGTTGGCTTTTTGCTTGGGGTATTTGTCTGCGACAGGGCGGGACGCGCTCTGGGTGTGCCTGATCATGGCGCGATTGTGTGGGACGAGATAATCGCGATCTGGTTGGTACTGCTGCTGGTGACACCGTGCAGCTTTAAAGCCGAGCTGATTGCGGTAATACTGTTCAGATTATTTGATATGGTCAAGCCACCACCGATACGACAAATTGAGCGCAGATACAAAGGTGGATTTGGTGTGATGATTGACGATATCCTTGCCGCATTTTTTACATTATTGGTGATCGCCTTATGGCGATTCTGATCGACCATAACGCCATCCTATCGAGTAACTCCATCAGATAGTTTCAAGTACACAGGCTAGGTAGCATTCGATCATGAGCTATTCCGAACAATCCTTGCATACACTTGCCGAACACATCGGTGAGGCGCTTAAACAAAAGCGCTGGATGCTGACGACTGCTGAGTCGATCACTGGCGGTAGCATTTCACAGTGCGTCACCGATATTGCCGGATCATCGGAATGGTTTGATTGCGGCTTGGTGACTTATTCCAACGCCTCGAAGACAAATTTTCTGGAAGTCCCGGATGCATTAATCGCGCAGTTTGGCGCAGTGAGCGAAGAAGTCGCCGCCGCTATGGCAACTGGCGCGCTCGCCAATAGTGCCGCTGATGTGGCGCTCTCCACCACCGGCATCGCTGGCCCGACCGGCGCTGTCCCTGGCAAACCAATAGGTACGGTGTGCTTCGCATGGGCCACTAGTAGCACCGTGGTGACCGAGCGGCGTTTGTTTCAGGGTGACCGGCAGTCTGTTCGTGCGCAAACAACCCGACATGCGTTGCAAGGCTTACTTAAGCTTTTGCAAGGACACTGAGATTCCTTATCGGTTGCGATAAGCATTAATCGCATCACGCGTTGCCATCGCCACCCGTGCAGCAGCATCGGCAAAACCCTCACCATCAGCGGGTTTGGCATACAAAATCGCACGCGATGAATTGATCATCATGCCGGTGCCATCACGGGTCTGCCCTGCCAGCACAGTCGCCTCGATATCTCCACCTTGCGCACCGATACCCGGCACCAGTAACGGCATCTCACCAACGATTTTTCGGACTTCAGCAATCTCTTCCGGAAAGGTGGCGCCCACAACAAGGGCGCATTGCCCATGCCGATTCCATTGCTGCGCCACTATACGCGCGACATGTTGATACAGCGGCACGCCATCCACTTTCAAAAACTGTAAATCAGAGCCGCCGGGGTTTGAGGTACGGCACAATACAATCACACCCTTCTCGCTCCACTGCAAATAGGGTTCGATCGAATCAAACCCCATGTAGGGATTGACCGTTACTGCGTCAGCCTTGTAACGCTCAAATGCTTCTCGGGCATACTGCTGAGCGGTTGCACCGATATCACCGCGCTTGGCATCCAAGATAATCGGGATTTGCGGGTAGCGCTGATTCAGATAATCACAAATTACTTGTAATTGATCTTCAGCAGCCAATGCAGCGAAATACGCTATTTGCGGCTTGAAGGCACAGACATATGACGCAGTCGCGTCAATGATAGCGCGGCAGAATTCAAACACTGCATCCGACCGGCCTTTGAGTACACCGGGAAACCGAGCGATATCCGGGTCGAGCCCGACACACAGCAGCGAGTCATGCTGGCGGATGGCGTTGGCAAGTTTATCGATGAAATTCACAATGTCGCATCATTGAGCTAAGGCGGAACAACATTGTAGCCTGCCGTGTTATCGTGCCGCCCCATGCATCAACTGACCCGTAAAGATCTCGTCCTGCTTGGATTCCTGATTCTGTTCTGGGGCCTGAACTGGCCTGTCATGAAGGCCAGCGTTCGTGATTTTCCACCCCTCAGTTTCCGCAGCTTGTCGATGATCGGTGGACTAGCGGCGATTGCCTTGATCGCCAAATTTCAGCGGGCATCGCTGCGCATCCCGTCCGGTCAGGTCATGACCGTGGTCAAGCTGGCGATTCCGAATATGCTGATCTGGCACTCGTGCATCATCATCGGCGTGAAAATGTTGTCCTCGGGGCGTGCCGCGATTCTGGGTTACACCATGCCGGTGTGGGCGGTGCTATCTGGCTTGCTGTTTTTTGGTGACCGCATTCACCGGCGCGCCCTGCTGGGTATCTTGCTGGCGATGCTCGGCGCGGGCTTGTTGCTCTCAAGCGAATTTGCGCATATCGCTGGTCAGCCGGTGGGGACTTTGTTCGCACTCACTGCTGCTGCAGCCTGGGGATTTGGTACGGTGCTGATGAAGCGTACCCAGCTCGATATGCCCACCATCTCACTTACCTTCTGGATGCTGACACTGACGACAACCGTGATGTCGTTGCTCTCGTTGCTGCTAGAACGTGCCGAGTGGCATGCGCCAAATGCCGTGACCTGGGCCGGCATTATTTATAACGCCGTGATTATCTTTGCTTATGCGCATGTCGTCTGGTTCCGGCTTGCGCGTTTGCTGCCACCAGTCGTCTCCAGCCTGTCGGTGATGCTGATCCCTGTGCTGGGCACCTTCTCCGGCGCATGGATGTTGGGTGAGACGCCGCAGTGGCAAGACTACGTGGCAATGCTGCTCATTCTCGCCGCGATGTCGACCGTGATGCTCACGCCCGCCAAGCAAGATCAGTAGTGTTCGTATACCCAGCTCAATAACTGGTCAAACGCTGCGCGCGCCTCATTGGCTTTGGGATGATTGATCATCGCGACAACAGCGATTCTTTTACCTGAGCGCGCAGTCACAAAGCCCGCAATGCTGGCGACATCGTCCAGGCTGCCGGTTTTGATGTGCGCCCGGCCTTTCAAGGGCGAGTTATCGAAACGCTTTGCCATGGTGCCGTCGACACCGGCCACCGGTAACGAGGCCACAAACTCCGGCATGGTGGGGTGCTGCCAGGCGCGCTGTAATAGCGCAGCCAGCGCAGAGGCTGATAACTTTTCTTCGCGCGCCAGTCCAGAGCCATTGTGTAACACCAGTGTGCTGCTATCGAGCCCGGCGGTTTTCATCCACTCGACCACGCGAATCACGGCAGCCGATGAAGACGCCGGCACATCACCACGCCGCACAGCCATACTCAGCAGCAGATTACGCGCCATCACATTGTTGCTGAACTTATTGATATCGCGTAGTTGCGAAGCCAGCGGTGCGGATACCCACTGCGTGAGCTCACGCGCATCACTACGAAGCTCGCCATCAATCACACTGCCACTCAAGGTGCCACCGAGTTGCGACCACAGCGACCGAAACACTGCGCCAAAGTACTGTCGATGATCGAGGGTATACAAATGAAAACTGAGTTCACGCTCGCCGCAGCTTGCAGGTAGGCCGCCCCCAAAGCGAAGACCTTGCGCGCTGAATTTTGGTTGTAACTGATCGCGCACACCATTACATGGGCCATCAACCGTCATCGGTGGCTCGACAATAAAACCGGCCAGCACAGGCTCGCTGGCGACTTGTGCAGTTTGTCCAACCGCGCGAGGTTGCAGCAATAGCGTGAGTGCTTTTGCATCGAGCAGCAGTGCATCGGGGCTGGCGTTGTAGGCGCGTTCCGGGCGTCCGTCGAAAGCGGCAGGGTCTTGCGGCTCCATACGAAACAGACGCCGATCTAACACCAGATTGCCACGAATCTCGCGCAAGCCCATGGCCCGCAAGCGCGTCAGTAGCCGCCACAGATCTTCATGCGCGAAACGCGGGTCACCAGCACCCTCAACCAACAGATCTCCGCGCAGCACATCGGCTTCCATCGCCCCTTGTGCATAGACCCGCGTGATCCAACGATAGTCAGGCCCGAGTAACTCCAGTGCGGCTTGAGTCGTTAGCAGCTTCATCACCGACGCCGGCTTGAAGGCGCGCGCGTTGTTGACGGCCAGTAGTGGCTTACCGCCCTCCACAGCGCGCACATCAATCGCAATCGATTCAATGGGTATGCCGGAGCGACGCAGTTCACTCAACACAGCAGGCGGCGGACTACCCACTGCGCGGGCGACTTGGCAGACCAACAAAAAGAGCAGCGGCAGGTAACGCATGGGAATGTGCATAGGCGAGCGATAAATTATCCCATGCGTTTGAATCACGGTTGGGTTGACGGTTTGATGGAGGGGTTGATTGAGGGGGTGATTGAGGGTTGGATTGAGGGTTGGATTGATGGTTTGATTGACGTTGAGTGCTGCTTTGCCCTACGCTGCGCTGCCATGGCCGCTACTCACATCATTCCGAGTCACACGATTCCCTACGTCACTGCAGACCAAGTGCGAGCAGCGCTGCCGTACCCAACGCTGATGGATGCCTTGCGCATTGCCTTTGCCGAAGCCGATCAGGTACAGGTACCCCGCCGGCACGCGCATACCTTGCCGGATGATGCAACGCTATTATTGATGCCGGCCTGGCGCGCGCAGCGGCAGCTTGGCATCAAGCTGGTGACCGTCACCCCGGGCAATCGTGAGCGAGATCTGCCCACCGTGCATGCTCTCTATGTGTTGTCGGATACAGATTCCGGTGTGCCGCTGGCTATTATTGATGGTGAGGTACTCACGCTGCGTCGAACAGCCGCTGTTTCCGCTATGGCGTCGGGTTTTCTATCGCGCGCTGATAGCCGGTCGCTGCTCATGGTAGGCACCGGTCGTCTTGCACCTGAGATGGTGGTTGCGCACTGCGTCGCGCGGGATATTCAACGTGTGATGGTGTGGGGGCGCGACGAACGCAAAACTCAAGAGAGTATTGGACGTATCAGGCAGGCGGGTTTATCGAATCAAGTCAGCATCGAGTCCGTTGCAGGTTTGTCGGGCGCGTGCGCTGAAGCAGACATTATCTGCTGCGCGACCACCAGTACCGAACCGCTGCTCCACGCAGAGTGGATCAAGCCGGGGACCCATATTGATCTGGTCGGTGGATTTCGCCCGAACATGCGCGAAGCGGACGATGCCCTGATGAGTACTGCCGCGCTATTTGTTGACACGCTCGAAGGTGCGTTGGCTGAGGCCGGCGATCTGGTGCAACCGATGCAAGCAGGTTTGCTGCGAGCTGCCGATATTGTTTCAGACCTTGGCGCGCTGGCTCGCGCGACGCATCCCGGGCGTCGATCGGCTGACCAAATCACCCTATTTAAGTCGGTCGGCAGTGCCTTGGCCGACTTGTCCGCAGCAGGCTTGGTCCATCAGCAGTCGGGGCCAATGAACGCCGTTTAAACCATCGTGTCGGGCGGCCCGGCATCCCAAGGCTTGATTTTGCGTAGACGCGACCTTGCGCTTAGCAGCGAAATTTAGATAACTCAAGCCATTATCATTATCAAATCAATAAGCCAATCAAGCTCTTGCTGTAATTTACAGCCGGGATTCTTGAAAAACCAATCACGCGTCCTTATACTTGGCACTCGTTGAAGGAGAGTGCTAACAATTCTCCGGAAAACTGTGTTGTCCTAACCGGTCGCAGGCGGGCTGAGGCCCGAACCGGCGACCTAAAATAACTGTAACCCACTGTTTTTAAAAGGAGCTTTCATGAGCCTTCGTCCCCTCCACGACCGCGTGATCGTCGAGCGCCAGGAACAGGAAACAAAAACCGCTTCAGGCATCGTGCTGCCCGATGCTGCCGCCGAAAAGCCGGACATGGGCAAAGTGATCGCCGTCGGTAACGGCAAGATCCTGGAAGACGGCAAGGTACGTCCATTGGACGTCAAAGTCGGCGACACCATTCTGTTCGGCAAATACTCAGGCCAGACTGTCAAAGTCGATGGCAAAGAAGTGCTGGTCATGCGCGAAGACGACATCATGGCGGTGGTCGCCTGATTAAAAACGTCTTGAGGATGTGGGTCGTTGCGTCTGATACCCCCTCGGTACACACGCGATTCACCCGCCCCGAAACATCCTGATGACGGCTTCGCATTACCGAACCCATTGAATATTTAAGGAGTTAAAACCATGGCAGCTAAAGACGTAGTGTTTGGCGATCTCGCACGCGCCAAAATGGTTGAGGGTGTCAACATCCTGGCCAACGCAGTCAAAATCACTCTGGGCCCGAAAGGCCGCAATGTCGTGCTCGAGCGCTCATTTGGCGCACCGACCGTCACCAAGGACGGTGTTTCGGTGGCTAAAGAGATCGAGCTGAAAGACAAGCTCATGAACATGGGCGCACAGATGGTGAAAGAAGTTGCGTCCAAAACCTCAGACAACGCTGGCGACGGCACCACCACGGCAACCGTGCTGGCACAAGCCATCGTGCGCGAGGGCATGAAATATGTAGCCGCCGGCATGAATCCGATGGACCTGAAGCGCGGTATCGATAAAGCAGTGACCGTAACGGTGGAAGAGCTGAAGAAAATCGCCAAGCCTTGCACCACCTCGAAAGAAATCGCGCAAGTCGGCTCGATCTCGGCCAACTCGGATGCGTCGATTGGCGAGCGTATCGCCGAGGCGATGGAAAAAGTCGGCAAGGAAGGCGTTATCACTGTTGAGGACGGCAAGTCGCTGAATGACGAATTGGATATTGTCGAAGGTATGCAGTTCGACCGCGGCTATCTCTCGCCTTATTTCATCAACAATCCGGACAAGCAAGTTGCGCTGCTCGATAACCCATTCATCCTGCTATGCGACAAGAAGATTTCGAATATTCGTGATCTGCTGCCGGTGCTAGAGCAGGTCGCTAAAGCTGGCCGTCCGCTGCTGATCATCGCTGAGGACATCGAAGGCGAAGCACTCGCTACGCTCGTCGTCAACAACATCCGTGGCATCCTGAAAACCTGCGCAGTCAAAGCCCCTGGCTTCGGCGATCGTCGCAAGGCCATGTTGGAAGACATCGCGGTTCTGACCGGTGGCCAGGTAGTCTCCGAAGAAGTCGGCATGACACTCGAAAAAATCACGCTGAACGACCTCGGCCAGGCTAAGCGTGTCGAAGTCGGAAAAGAGAACACCACCGTCATCGATGGCGCTGGTCAGTCTGCAACGATTGAGAGCCGCGTTAAGCAGATCCGCGTGCAAATCGAAGAAGCCACATCCGATTACGACCGCGAAAAACTGCAAGAGCGTGTCGCTAAACTGGCGGGCGGCGTTGCAGTGATCAAAGTAGGCGCTGCGACTGAAGTTGAAATGAAGGAAAAGAAAGCACGCGTTGAAGATGCATTGCATGCAACCCGCGCTGCAGTTGAAGAAGGTATCGTTGCTGGCGGCGGTGTTGCACTGCTGCGTGCGCGTACCGGTGTCAAGGTCAAGGGTGATAACACCGACCAAGACGCTGGTATCCGTATCGTGATGCGTGCGATCGAAGAGCCACTGCGCATGATCGTCAGCAACGCAGGCGAGGAAGCATCGGTGGTTGTTAACAAGGTGCTGGAAGGCAAGGGCAACTTTGGCTACAACGCTGCTAACGGTACCTACGGCGATATGGTCGAGATGGGCGTGCTTGATCCAGCAAAAGTGACGCGTTCGGCGCTGCAGAATGCGGCATCGATCGCTGGCCTGATGCTCACCACCGACTGCATGGTGTCGGAGTTGACGGAAGATAAGCCAGCAGCCGGCCCTGGCATGGGCGGCATGGGTGGCATGGGTGGTATGGACGGAATGATGTAATTCATCCCCGCATCACCGAAAAGGCCTGCAGCGATGCAGGCCTTTTTTATTACGACTCCGAAATTGTTGTGTATCGATAGCTTGTCATCGATCGCATCAACAGCGCAACCAGCCAAAAGCTACCGATCAAGTGAACATTTGTTCGGTTACTGAAACCCACTGAGTGCTGTTAGTTAGTTTATGAATAACAAGTTATTCAAACAAACGATGTCGGAGGTGACACCATGCTCAGGCTATCACGACGGACCGGCGACTCCCGCCGCTATCTACCCCACCGAAACTATCACTCCCCAACCGCGCTGGTTGGAGAAGACTCGCGAATATCCACTCTGAAAATGCGCATACGCGAAGTAGCGCGATCGGGCAGCAAGACAGACTTACTTGCACTGCGGAACTCTGAGCTTTATCAGGAATGCTATGAGTGGGGAAGGCGACAAGCTATCGCGGCATCCCAAACGATGGGTGGAAGCCAACTCAGCAGCGCGCGCAACGCAGCAGCAATCCATACCATCTGCTACGCACTCGACGCTTACACCGGATTTATAGAACGATACACACACGCACCGATGGCAGCTACGCCGCAGACCCCGCTGAATCACTCGACGCTTGAACAAGCATTCCTTGGTCAGATAAAACCCACGCACCGGAATAATCTGCTTGAGCAGTTCCACGCGACATTTCAGGCAAATAATGATAGGCGAAAAGGCGCACTACTGTCAGCGCTTGATTCAGATCTACGTGCCAAGTTGTTGGCAGACGGTGTGATTCGCAACGCAAGTGTGCCAGTGCCGGCTAATCGCGCGGACACAGACACAAAACCAACCGGCATCAACGAAGCCGAGTTACTTGCGCTTCTTGATTATCTAAGCTCGGCCACCGGCACATTTAATGTAGTGAATGGCGCAGCGATGGCACTATCGTATTACGGTGAGACCTCCTTGCAATCTTGCGTAAACGTGTTCAGTGCAGCGCTATCAAGCGGCATTAACAAACTCTGTGATCACCCCTGGTTCGGGCGTAGCGACAGTATTGTTTATAAAGGCATCAGACTGAGCACGCTGGATGAGCCTTTCAGGATCGCGATGTTGAACGAGGCGTATAAGCGCAAAGGATTAGTGAGTTTTCCGAGCGTGCTGTCGGCGAGTTGCGATCCGAATAATAGTTATGCGCGCACAAAGTTCTCAGAGGGTTATAGCATCGAGTGCGTGATCACCATGCGCCGAGGTTTTTACGCTGACCCGTTTCATGACACCCAAACTATGGGTGAGCATGAAATCCTCGGACCCGCCGGCCAGCGCTTCCGAGTTATGGGGAAAGATACGCTTGAGATCGGTAATCCCGAATTAGGTAGTCGGGTCGAGATAGAGCGATATCAAATGGACCCCGTGGATTAAACGTACACCGCCCGGAGAAACATCTCACGCTCGTCATGGCTGGTATATCTACCTGAGTGAACAACACCACGCTATCACGAGCGAGACCGGGCGAGTGGGCTTGGGAGATTACAGGCAGACAATGATGAATAATCAACGACGCCAAGAAGGTGATCGTTTATCAATGAATGCCTGGACACCTTCTAACGCGCAGTCATGCATCATGTTGCAAGCCATAGTCTCACCCGCTAACTGATACGCAGCAGCTATTCCCATCTCATCCTGCTGATAAAACATTTTTTTTCCCATCGCGATCGCCGCAGCGGGCTTGGCCAGAATCGAGGTGGTTAGTCGCGCCACTTCCTGATCTAATTGCTCGGGCGCGACCGCACGGTTGACCAGCCCCCGGGCCATTGCCTCATGGGCATCAATAAAATCACCCGTGAGTAGCATCTCCATTGCCTGCTTGCGCAGCACATTGCGCGACAAGGGTACGGCGGGCGTTGAACAGAACAAGCCGTAATTCACACCCGATGCAGCAAAGCTCGCATCGGTAGAAGCCACCGCTAAATCACAGGTTGCAACCAACTGGCAACCCGCTGCAGTAGCTAGCCCATGTACACGTGCAATCACGGGCTGTGGCAGACGCTGCAGCGATAGCATCAAATGGCTGCATTGCTTGAATAGCCTCTGGTAATAGTCCAGCGATGGCTGAGCGCGCATCTGCTTTAGATCATGTCCAGCGCAAAACGCCTTGCCTTCACCCGCCAACACCACGACCCGAACGCGGCTGTCAGCCGCAATCGCGTCTATCTCCTTCTGCAGCAACGTCATCATCGCCTCGGACAAGGGATTCAGCCGATCACCACGATTCAGCGTCAGTGTCGTTACGCCGTGATCATCACGACGCAAAAGATAAGGTGGATCTTCATTCATCAGCGGCTGCGCCATGGTCTCTCCTGATTTTTGATTATTCAGCTTCTTGCACTTCCTGTGGCAATGCATCGCTTGGCGCTACGACATAGCTCGCCAGTAGCGCAGCGCGGCTTTCTGGTGTTTCCAAGCTAATGCGGCCAAGTGCGCCGCTACGGTAATCTTGTAACAAGGTATGCGCTGCTTTCTCAAGATCGAGATCGCCACCTTTGACGCGGTAGCCGCGTGCCCGTGCGATCGTCTCGATCACTCCCGGGCCGTCAATCACGGCCGGTGACGAACCGTAACGCTTTAACAGGAGCTGAGGATAATGTACCAGCAACTGCTCAGCCAAGAAGTTGGCGACCTCGTCTTCAATAACGGCATTGACGCCGATGGCATGACTAGCCGCCAGCATCAAACCGTCAGAGGGATGATCGATTTTTGGCCACATCAAGCCCGGGGTATCGATCAGCACCATATTATTGCCGAGCAGCAGCCGCTGCTGTGTTTTGGTGACCGCCGGCTCATCACCCACCTTGGCGACGCGCTTTTTCAGTAGCGCATTCATCAGGGTCGATTTACCGACGTTGGGTATGCCCATGATCATCATTCGCAAGGGCTTCAGCACGGTGCCTCTGTGTGGGGCTAGCTTGAGACATAGCGCGGGCAACTTGGCAACTTCGGCCGGCTTACGGCACGACAGCGCAACAGCGCTGACCTGTGGCTGAGCGCTATAGTGCGCCAGCCAGGCCTTGGTAGCAGCGGGATCAGCAAGATCACTCTTGTTGAGGATTTTCAGGCACGGTCGCTGGCGCGCTTGGCGCAGAGACGCGATCATTGGATTACTGCTCGCCTGGGGCAGGCGCGCGTCTAGCACCTCGATCACAAGGTCGACCTTTTCCATAGACTCTGCTGCCTTTTTGCGGGCAGCGTTCATGTGACCGGGGAACCATTGTATGGACATGCGTCTCTCTGCTCTTAAGCGTATTTGTCTATTCTATCCCCAGACTATGCCTACCTTGGCAGCGTGGATACCCCCAATTAAACATCATTACAGCAGGACGCATGTCATGGGGGTTTTCATTGGTATATCTGGTGGTTTGATGCTCTATACTCTGCTTGCCTGTTGCAGTTTGACTCTCATTGCCATTTCATGAAAAAACTTTTCACACTCCTGTTTGCTGTCCTAACCTGTACTCTTTTATCGTGCCCGGCCGCATACGCCGCACAACACACTAGTACCAAGAAAAAGCCGGCAACGAAAGCCAATATAGTCAAGAACAAAACGAAAGCAGCACGTAAAACCCGAGCGAATAGTAAATCGATCAGCACATCACCTGCGCCTGAATTTGCTAATTTCACGCAGTGGCAGGCAGTCGAGGGATTTATCGAGGAGATGGTGAACGAGTACGGCTTTGAACGTGACGCGCTACGTGGGGTATTTAGCCAGGTTCATTACCTGGATAGTGTGGTTAAGCTGATTAATCCCCCGCCGGTAGGTACGGTAAAAAACTGGAGCGCCTACCGCGCGCGCTTTATTGAGCCACGGCGTCTTCAGGCAGGCACAAAATTCTGGAGCCGTTATCAGACCGAGCTGGAGCGTGCTCAGCAGGAGTTTGGCGTGCCGGCTGAAGTTATTGTTGGCGTGCTTGGTGTCGAGACAATGTATGGCCAGGCGGCCGGTAAATTTCGTGTGCTCGATTCACTCACCACACTGGCTTTTGCTTACCCCGAAACGGCTAATCGCGAGACGCGTATGGCGTATTTTCGAAGTGAATTGAAACAGGCACTTCTGTACACGCGCGAAAGCCAAATCGATCCTTTGTCATTGCACGGGTCATTCGCCGGTGCGATCGGATGGCCGCAATTCATGCCAGGCAGCATACGACGCTATGCGGTGGATTTTGATGGTGATGGCAAGATCGATTTACGTAATTCGGCAATTGATGCGATCGGCAGTATTGCCAGTTTCCTCTCGCAACACGGCTGGCAACGCGATCAGCCACTGGTTTTCCCTGTCACTGTTACGCCGCACATGCCGTGGCCGACATTGATCGGCAAACGCCTGGAAGCAGATACTAGCCGCGATGACTTGCGACTGGCCGGTGTAATCATTCCAGATGAGGTACCGGTGTCTTATCTGTACGGACTGATCGATCTTGAGGATGGCACTCACCCCACCCGCTACTTGCTAGCAACCCAAAACTTTTTCGCCATCACCCACTACAACCGCAGCTTCTACTACGCAATGGCGGTCATCGAACTAGGACACGCCATCAGTCGTCATCGCGTGCGATAGCGGGAATACGCGTCATCGAGTTCGTTTAACGATCCAAATATCAACTGATCGCACCAATTGCAAAAATGTTTACAGCATGACTAACAACCCATAGAATCTGCTGTCATTTGTAAAATTCGATCGCATATCGGCTGCGATGGTTGGTGCGACCTTTCGGGCAAACAAACCGATGAGCCCTGCTGCGTCCCGCGACCGCCGCCTTTAATTCACCCGACTTACTCGGAACCCCGACGCTATGAGCACTCCGTCTGATCATCAGGATAGCCACCGACTCGCAGACCAAATCGCCTACGATCCCAACAACTTGTTGGACTCGCTGATCGAGAAGCTGCATTTAAAAAATGATGCTGCGTTATCGCGAGCGCCAGAGGTGGCGCCACCCGTGATCAGTAAAATTCGTCATCGTCGCTTACCGGTCGGTGCATCACTCTTAATTCGCATGCACGAGGTCAGTGATCTCTCAATACGAGAGTTGCGGGTACTGATGGGAGATCGCTGCGAAAAATTTCGCATTAGCGACAAGCAATTCAAGCCAAAACCTGCAACCCACTAAATTTGGTGGGCGATGGCTAGGTGGGGCTGACGAAGACAGTACTCGACGGACGGCGAGGCAGCACCAACAACGCCAGCGAGTTTCTGAATCGACGTCGGAGCGGCGAAGCAACAGGATGATTACTGCGTAGGACTGACGAAGATAGCAATCGACGTACGGCGCGGCAGCACCAACACGGCAGCGAGTTTCTGAATCGACGTCGGAGCGGCGTAGCAAAAGGGCGCTGGCTAGGCGGGGCTGACGAAGACAGTACTCGACGTACGGCGAGGCAGCACCAACAACGCCAGCGCCCTTTTGCTACGTCGATTACGCTGGGAAGACGCCGGTGGAGAGATACCTATCCCCCCGATCACACACGATAAACACAATCACCGCGTTCTCAACCGTCATTGCAATACGCAGCGCAACTTCGCACGCGCCTGCAGCAGATATTCCTGCGAAAATTCCCTCTTCAATCGCCATCCGACGCGCCATCTGCTCGGCGACTGCCTGACTCACACTCTCGACCTGGTCTACTCGGGTGCGATCAAAAATTTTGGGTAAATACGCCTCTGGCCATTTGCGGATGCCGGGAATTTGAGAGCCATCTTCGGGCTGCGCGCCTATGATGCGAATCGCCGGATTTTTTTCTTTCAAATAGCTTGAGACACCCATGATGGTGCCGGTGGTGCCCATGGCGCTGACAAAATGTGTCACCTTGCCTTCGGTGTCTCGCCATATCTCAGGGCCGGTGGTCTCGTAGTGAGCGCGTGGGTTATCGGGGTTAGCGAACTGATCGAGGATTTTTCCTTTGCCCTCGCGCTGCATCTGATCGGCTAGATCACGCGCATATTCCATACCGCCGGTTTTCGGCGTGAGCACGATCTCAGCGCCGTAGGCTGCCATGCTTTGGCGGCGCTCAAGGCTCAGATTTTCTGGCATCAGCAAAATCATGCGATAACCCTTCATCGCTGCTGCCATCGCAAGCGCAATACCTGTATTGCCGCTGGTCGCTTCGATCAGCGTGTCGCCTGGCTTGATCTCACCGCGCTCTTCGGCGCCGCGAATCATTGCAAGCGCTGGACGGTCTTTCACCGAACCTGCCGGGTTATTACCTTCGAGCTTGCCCAGGATGATGTTGTTACGCCGCGCGATTTCTTCACCCGGCAAGCGCCTGAGCTGCGCCAGCGGCGTGTTACCTACGAGATCTTCGATCGATTGAAATGACATGGCGATAGTTTGCTGACAGCAAAGTAAACCGCCATTGTAGTGGAAACACCCATTTTGCTGCGGCTACCGAGGGTAGCCGCGCACTACGCGACTACTTGCCGGTTGCAGGCTTTTCGGTAGCTTTATCAGTAGCTTTGTCAGCAGCCTTATCCTCTGCCTTGTCAGCCGATTTAACCGTGCCCTTGTCACCTGATTTACCGGCTTTAGCAGCTGCAGATGCGCCTTCATAGCTCTTGCCATTGACGGTTAGACCGGCTGCGGAGAGCTTGACTGCATTACGCGAACCCACCCCTTTCACGCGACGCTCGAGGTCGGCCCAATCCTTGAAGTTTCCGTCTTTTTCACGCTCAGCAAGAATTGCTTTCGAGGTAGCGGGTCCCACACCGGTGATACTGTCAAGGGCCGCCTGATCGGCGCTATTGACATCGACCGCTGCGAACACCGAACCTGCAAACATCAGCAGCGCAAGCGTTGGTAACCAGAATTTTTTCAGCATGAGTGACTCCGCGTTAAGTTGAATAAAGATGCAGTCGAGAAGTCTCTCGACCGCGGCAACATTAAACGCGAGGAATGCGGAATAAAACGTGAAAGACAGGATGATTATTTTGCATTGTGCGGTGATAGGTCATGCCTGACCCATCACCGACAAATCTTCGGTACGCCTGGGCGCGTAACTCGCCCACTGACTGCAGCCTGGGCAGTGCCAGTAAAACTGTCTTGACTTAAAGCCACAATAGCCGCACTGATACCGGCCCAGCTTTTGTGCATAGCCGCCGACGAGACTTTTTACGAGCGACAACTCAGCCAATCGCTCAGGCGGCGCATGCATTAGTCGTGCTTCGATCAATTTATCAAGACCGAGAAGGGTTGGTGTACGACGCAACTCATCACTGACTAATTGATTTGCCGCGTCGGCACCGTCGAGTTCGAGTACAGCGCGGAACACCACCTCGAGCAAATCCATCGACGGGGCCTCAAGAAGATAACCGCGAAGCAGGTTAAGACCTTCACGTACACGGCCGACGCTACGAAAACCCTGCAGCAACCGCTGCGCTACTAAACCGACGTGCGCAGCGCTCTGCTGCTCGACCCGGCGCCACGTGCGTAATGCAGCCTCCGTGTCGCCCTTAGCCAGCAAGGCATCGCCGTACAACAAGGTGGCACGTACATTATTGCGGTCATAGGCCAGTGCCTTATCCAAGGTAGCCAACGCCGCATCAGGATTAACATGCACAAGCTCATCCTGTGCTATTTCACAGTGAAACTGTGCGATCTCTTTTTGGTAGGCACCTGCACCCGATGTTTGCAGCACCAGTGCGGCGTCGATCGCGCGACGCCATTCCTTCTCGCGCTGATAAATCTCCAAGAGCGCGCGGCTGGCTTGGGGTGAAAATTGTGTTCCTGTCAGCTGATGAAAGGTTTCTTCGGCTCGGTCAAGCAGTCCGGCTTTGAGATAGTCCTGACCAAGCTCGAAACGCGCTTGTGCACTCATCTCTGAAGACAGATCTGCACGCGCTAGTAGGTTTTGATGCACTCGTACCGCGCGCTCAATATCACCTCGCCGACGAAACAATTTACCGAGGGCGAAATGCAGCTCAGCAGTTTCCGGGTCTAGCCGAGCAATCTCGACAAACGCGTCAATCGCTTTATCGGGATCGTCATCAAGCAAGGCATTCAGTCCTTGATAGTAGCTTCGCGGCAACCGACGCGACTCTGAGATCACATGACGAATGTCAACGCGCGCAGCGATCCAACCAAGCGCAAAAAAGAAAGGGATGGAGACCAGCCACCAGACTTCGAATTCCATTCTGGCTCCTGATCAGAGACCTACCTGCTCGATCAAGCTCTCCGGCGCAGGGGGCTGGCTACGCGCTTTGGCGATCTCGGCAGCAGTTTGCTTTTGCTGTTCGGCTTCGCGCCGCAGCACCAGCAGCTCGCGGCGGTAACGCAACACCGTACCGGTCATGGCAAGCACACCCATCACCAAGCCCAACAACAGAAAACCCAGCAGCAGGAGTATCAAAGGCGAACTAGCTTTGGCGTTCCAGAACAGATTGAGCACAACCTCATCGGTATTCTTCAATGCAAAATCAAAGAACACAATGAAGAGCGCGATCGACAGCACTCGACCCAAGAGTTTCATCGTCGCGCTCCTTGTGCCAATAAATACGCTGATCAGTCGTCATGGATCGGTTGCCCGACCATAGCATCGACTCGCTCGCGCAACTCCTTGCCCGCCTTGAAATGCGGCACTCGTTTACCCGGCACCACCACCGTTTCGCCAGACTTCGGGTTACGCCCGATGCGTGGCGGACGGCTGTTGGTCGCAAAGCTGCCGAAACCACGAATCTCGATACGCTGACCCGCGATCAGCGCATCGGTCATCGCGTCCAGCAGCGTCTTGACCGTGAAATCCGCATCCTTGGCTACCAGTTGCGGATAACGCTCGGCCAGACGGGCGATCAGCTCCGACTTGGTCATCGGCAAGGCCTACTTAGCTCTTGGTGTCGAGCTTGGCTTTCAGCAGCGCACCCAGGCTGGTGGTGCCCGATGCGGCAGCGGAGTCGCTGGACATCTTCTGCATCGCATCCTGCGTCTCTGCGTTGTCTTTCGCCTTGATCGAGAGCTGGATACTGCGCGCCTTACGATCAATATTTATCACCATGGCCTCGACCGTATCACCGACCTTCAAGTGGGTGCTGGCATCTTCCACGCGGTCACGCGAGATTTCTGACGCACGCAGATAGCCCTCGACCTCTTCCGCCAGGTTGATCACAGCGCCTTTTGGCTCAACCGCTTTCACCACGCCGTGCACCAGCGCGCCCTTGTCGTTCATCGCGCAGTAGTTGTTGAATGGGTCACCTTCGAGCTGCTTGACACCCAGCGAGACACGCTCGCGCTCGACATCAATCGCCAGCACAACCGCCTCGAGCTCGTCACCCTTCTTGAAACGGCGCACCGCTTCTTCGCCCGTCTCGCTCCATGAGAGATCAGACAGGTGAACGAGACCATCAATGTTGCCCGCCAGTCCGATGAATACGCCAAAGTCGGTGATCGACTTGATAGCGCCTCTGACCTTATCGCCCTTCTTGTGCGACATGGCAAAGTCATCCCAAGGATTAGCCTTGCACTGCTTCATACCGAGACTGATACGGCGGCGATCTTCGTCGATCTCCAGCACCATGACTTCGACCTCGTCACCCAGCTGCACCACTTTTGAAGGTGCAACGTTTTTGTTGGTCCAATCCATCTCGGAGACGTGTACCAGACCTTCGATACCCTGCTCGACTTCAACGAATGCGCCGTAGTCGGTGAGGTTAGTGACTTTGCCGAACAGGCGTGTGCCTTGCGGGTAGCGACGTGACAGGCCAGTCCAAGGGTCGTCGCCGAGCTGCTTGACGCCCAGCGAAACACGGTTCTTTTCCTGATCGTACTTGAGCACTTTGGCGGTGATTTCCTGGCCAACAGTGAGTACCTCGGAAGGATGACGCACACGACGCCATGCCAGATCGGTGATGTGCAGCAGACCATCGATACCGCCCAGGTCCACGAACGCGCCGTAGTCGGTGATGTTCTTCACTACGCCGTTGACGATGGTGCCCTCTTTCAGAGTTTCCATCAGCTTGGCGCGCTCTTCGCCCATCGAGGCCTCAACTACTGCACGACGCGACAGCACGACGTTGTTGCGCTTGCGGTCGAGCTTGATGACCTTGAACTCCATGGTCTTGCCTTCGTACGGCGTGGTGTCTTTGATCGGACGTGTATCGACCAGTGAGCCGGGCAAGAAGGCACGGATGCCGTTGGTAAGCACGGTGAGACCGCCTTTGACCTTGCCACTGACAGTGCCCGTGACGAGTTCGCCAGATTCCATCGCTTTCTCAAGCGCGAGCCACGAGGCGAGGCGCTTGGCCTTGTCACGCGAGAGGATGGTATCGCCGAAACCGTTTTCCAGCGACTCGATGGCAACGGAGACGAAATCGCCTACATTGACTTCGATCTCGCCGCTGTCATTTTTGAATTCATCGATCGGAATAAATGCTTCAGACTTCAAGCCTGCGTTCACGATCACAAAGTTATGGTCAATGCGGACGACTTCCGCAGAGATGACCTCTCCCGAGCGCATATCCTGGCGGGTCAAAGATTCCTGAAATAGTGCAGCAAAGCTTTCGCCGGACACGGGAGTTTGGGTAGCAGTAGACATAGATAATGAGTGTTAACCAACCGGGTGAAACCCAAGCTGGGTTAGGTTTTTCAACGCCCCGCTCTGCGTTGCGCAGTGCGAGACACCAAGTAGGAGGCCGGATTGGCGGTTTGCCGCGCGACCTTCCTTGTTACGTACCAGCCCGGTGATGCCACCAGTCCAGCACCTGCGCCACTGACTGCTCGATCGTTAGTTCCGACGTCTCCAGCCAGTGGGCATCCTCGGCGGGCTTCAAAGGCGCTACGGCGCGCTCGGTATCGCGCGCGTCACGTTCCTTCAAATCCTGCGAAAGGGCGAACATGTTAGCAGGAAATCCTTTTTCAATCAATTGCTTATACCTTCGCTCCGCGCGTGCCTGGACGCTCGCCGTCAGGAACACCTTGAGCGTCGCATCCGGGAAGATCACCGTGCCCATGTCGCGGCCATCCGCCACCAAGCCAGGCGGCTGCCGAAACCCATGCTGCAACTCAACCAAGGCTGCGCGCACTGCCGGCAGCGCCGCGATTTTGGAGGCGGCGTTGCCAATGGCTTCCTGCCGGATAGCGTCTTGGACTGCTCGGCCTGCCAGCAGAATCCGCTCGCCTTCAAATTTCACCGGCAGCGACCGTGCCAATGTGGCAATGGCACCGGCGTCGTCCAGCGCCAGTTCAGCTTCCAGTGCAGACAAGGCGGTCAGGCGGTACAGCGCACCCGAATCCAGCAAGGCGAATCCCAGCGCTTCGGCCACCCGGCTCGCCACGGTGCCCTTGCCGGAGGCGGTCGGGCCATCAATCGTGATTACCGGAATCAAGCTGGTCTCAGTCACACTGTTTCAGTCACGCTGCGCGATACGCGCGAACGCGTCGAAGTAATCCGGGAACGTTTTGGCAACGCACTGCGGGTCGTTAATGCGCACCGTGGTGCCATCGCGCAGCGCGCCGTTCAATGAGGCCAGCGAAAAGCACATCGCCATGCGGTGATCATCATAGGTGTCGATCGCGGCAGGCTGTAATACGATCGGCGGCGTTACCCGCAGATAGTCTTCGCCCTCCTCAATCAGCGCGCCCAGCTTGCGCAGCTCGGTCGCCATCGCTGTCAATCGATCGGTTTCTTTCACTCGCCAACTCGCAATATTGCGCAGCGTGCTGGTACCGTCAGCGTAGAGCGCAGCAACCGCGATTGTCATCGCTGCATCGGGAATGTGATTGAAGTCGGCATCAATCGCTTTCAATACACCGGTTGATTTTGTTTCGATCCAGTTGTCACCCATGGTCACCTCAGCCCCCATCTGCTGCAAGGCCTCGACAAATCGCACGTCACCTTGGATGCTGGCGCGCCCCACGCCCTCGACACGCACCGGGCCACCCGCAATTGCACCGGCTGCTAGAAAATAAGAGGCAGATGAAGCGTCACCTTCAACATGAATCACACCCGGACTTTGAAACATCTGGCCGGCGGCAATGTTGAACGCGGCCCAGCCCTCTCGCTCAACCTGAATACCAAATCGCGCCAGCAAATTGAGCGTGATTTCAATGTACGGCTTGGATATCAATTCGCCGATCACCTCGATCGTCAAAGACTGCTCGCGAGCGATGAGGGGGGACGCCATCAATAGCGCGGTCAGGAACTGGCTGGAGACATTGCCGCGAACTTGCATATGCTGCGGGCGACAATGACCACGATGAATATGCAGCGGCGGGAAACCCGGGTTACCGGTGTAATCAATGCGCGCACCTGCAGCGTTCAGCGCATCCACCAGATCACCAATCGGTCGCTCATGCATGCGCGCCACGCCATGCACCGTGTAATCGCCACCAATCGCGGCGAGCGCCGCAGTCAGGGGACGAATTGCGGTGCCCGCATTGCCCATGAACAGATCTGCCGAGTACACCGGCAGTGTGCCGGCGGTACCGGTGACTGAAAAATCCTGGCTCTCACCCTGCTGCACCCAACGCACACCCAGTTTTTGTAGTGCCGTCAGCATGACATGCGTGTCGTCGGAGGCCAGCAACGATTTGATCTCGGTCGTGCCTTCAGCCAGTGCAGCCAGCAGCAAAATCCGGTTCGAGATGCTCTTTGAACCCGGCAGCTTGACAACCCCATGCGCGCGCTGGATCGGCTGCAAATCAAGATGATGTGGGTAGTGCCTCATTAGTCGCCACCTTGCTCATAGGTACGCACCTGCTCAGCAGCTTCGATCGCAGCAATCCAGGCTTGCCTGGCCGATTGTGCGCGCGCATAGACCTGCTCCAACGCGGCGCCATCCGCTGCTACGAGCAGTGCGCGTAATGACGATAACTGTGCGGCGTAGGCGTCCAGCTCTGCCAGTAATGCCGTTCTGTTTGCCAATGAAATATCGCGCCACATTTCGGGCGAAGAACCTGCAATTCGCGTGAAGTCACGAAAACCGCTGGCCGCATATTGAAACAGCCGATCTGCATTTTTGCGCGCGGCAATGTCATCGACTAATGCATAGGCAAGCAGATGCGGTAGATGGCTCACTGCGGCGAACACTGCATCATGTTCATCGGCACTCAGATGATGAACATGCGCGCCACAAAGTTGCCAGGCGCTAGCCACCATCGCAACGCTTTCAGGAGCGTTTTCGGGCAATGCAGTCAACACGACTTTCTTGCCTTGGTAGAGCTCGGACAACGCAGCCTCGGGGCCATTTTGTTCACGCCCAGCGATCGGATGACCCGGTACAAATTGCGCAATCTTGTCACCGAGCGCTGGACGCGCTGCTTGCACCACATCGCTTTTGGTACTACCGGCATCGGTGACCACCGTTCCGGCTTTTAGGTGCGGCGCGAGTTCGCGCAACAATGCCTCGGTCTGTGCCACCGGCGCTGCGATCAGAACCAGATCAGCACCCGCCACTGAAGACGCATCACCAATTGCGTCAATGATGCCAAGTGATTGCGCGCGCCGTAAAGTCTCCGCACGCCGGCCCACGCCGATCACCTGCTTGACGGCATTCGCCCGCTTCAAGGCAAGTGCAAACGAGCCGCCAATCAAACCGACACCGAAGATAACAATGCGATTCAAAGACGGCACGGAAGTTGGTAAGGAGCTTTGCATCGACAATGCCATTTAACCCGGTATCAGCCGAGTACGGTCTTTAGCGCATCAATAAAAGCCACATTCTCATTTGGCAGGCCGATGGAAACCCGCAACCACTGCGGCAAGCCATAGTTACCAACGGGACGCACGATGACGCCTTTTTTCAGCAGCTCAAGGTTGACACGCGCACCCGCGCCGTCATCATCACCGGCGCGGAATAAAACAAAGTTGCCATACGAGGGCACATATTCAATACCCATCTGAGTGAATGCCTCAGTGAGCTGGCGGTAACCATCTGCATTGAGCCGTGCGCTTTTCTGCAAATAGGCATCGTCGTTCAACACCGCAACCGCAGCCGCTTGCGCCAGCGAGTTCACATTGAACGGCTGACGAATACGATTAAGCAGATCGGTCAGCCCGGGTTGCGCGATACCGAACCCGACACGCAAACCGGCCAACCCATAGGCTTTTGAAAAAGTGCGCGAAACAATCAGGTTCGGGTATTGCCGCACCCACGCCAGCGCATCGTAACGAAGCTCAGCGGGAAGGTATTCGGTATACGCCTCATCCAGCACCACCACTACCGATGCAGGCACTCGCTTGAGTAGCGTAGCGATCTGCTCACCGCCGACGATGGTACCGGTCGGGTTATTGGGATTAGCGACGAACAGTAACTTCGTGTCGGGCGCGATCGCATTAGCCATCGCATCAAGGTCATGCCCGAAATTTTTCGCTGGCACGACGATAGCGTGCGCGCCGACGGCTTGTGTCGCCAACGGGTACACAGCGAAAGAGTACTGTGAGTACACCACTGATTGACCCGGCTGTACCAGCGCGCGCGCTGCCAGCTCAAGGATATCGTTGCTGCCGTTGCCGAGCGTGATCCAATCGGTTGGCACATCGAATTTTTTCGAAATCGCGCCTTTGAGATCAAAGCCATTCGAGTCCGGGTAGCGGGCCAGTTCCGCAAAGGCCTGTTGCATGGCACACTGCGATGATTCAGGAATACCGAGCGGGTTCTCGTTGGAAGCCAACTTGACGATAGCAGCTTCATCGAGGCCGAATTCGCGCGCAACTTCGGCGATGGGCTTACCGCCTTGGTAAGGCGCAATCGCGCGAACATAATCTGGGCCAAAGTTGGTCATGGCAAAATCATCCGGTGAATTCAGGCAGCGTGTGGGTAGGAACCCAACACTTTGAAGAATGCGGCTTGCGTCTGCAGCTCGGCAAGAGCCTCAGCCACTTTGAAGTCGTGGGCATGGCCCTCGATATCAACAAAGAAGAAATATTCCCAACGACCTGTGCGCGCTGGACGCGACTCAAATCGCGTCATTGACACACCATGCCGCGCGAGCGGTGCAAGAAGCTCATACACCGCACCAGATTTATTCGGTACGGACAACAGCAGCGAGGTTTGATCGCGACCGGATGGCCCAGGCTGCAAAGTGCCAACGACAAAAAAGCGGGTGCGGTTATGCGGATCATCCTGAATGTGCGCATGGGCGATGGCGAGGCTATAGCGACGCGCTGCCATGTCGCCTGCAATCGCCGCAACGCCGACTTCTTCGCTGGCCATGCGCGCTGCCTCACCGTTCGAGGCGACAGCGCGTCGTTCGAGTTGGGGATAGTGCTCGTTCAGCCAAGCCTGACACTGCGCCAGTGCTTGCGAGTGCGCGCAGATACGCGTGATGCCATCCATGGTACCCGTGCGCGTCATTAAGCTATGTTGTACCGGCAGCGCCACCTCGCCGCTGATACTGAGCGTCGTGCGCATCAATAAATCCAGCGTACGGTTAACTGCACCCTCGGTTGAGTTCTCAACCGGTACCACACCAAATTCTGCGGTACCCGCCTCCACCGAACGAAAAATCTCGTCAATCGACACACACGGCAAACCGTCCACCGCTTGCCCGAACTGCTGCCACACTGCTTGCTCGCTGTAGGTTCCAGCCGGGCCTAAATAAGCAACCGTGATGCGCTTTTCAAGCGCGCGGCACGCCGACATTACCTCACGAAAAATCGACTGCAAATCAGACGATGCGAGCGGACCCTGATTACGCTCAGCGACACGCGCCAGCACCTGCGCCTCGCGCTCCGGACGAAACACCGGGGCATTGGTCTCGGCTTTGATATGACCGACCTGCTGCGCAACACCTGCGCGCTGGTTCAGCAGCGCGATCAGTTGCGCATCAATCGCGTCAATCTGATCTCGTAGCGGTTTCAGCTTGTCATCGCTCATCTCGCCCTTGGTCCTTGTTATCTTTATCGTGGGCCCGTCTCGGGAAATGGTTTAAAGGATTCAGCTGGCCGGGGTCTCGTCCGCGCCGCTGTCTTCGTCCGCATCTGCCTCGACAATACGCTGCAGCCCGGACAGCGTCTCGCCTTGCTCAACCGCGATCAGCGTTACGCCCTGCGTCGCACGCCCCATCTCGCGAATCCCGGATACACGGGTACGAATCAACACACCACCGGTCGTGATCATCATAATCTCGTCGGTAGCATCAACCAGTGTCGCTGCGACCACTTTGCCATTACGCTCAGAGGTCTGAATGGCAATCATGCCCTTGGTACCGCGACCATGACGCGTGTATTCAGTGATCGGGGTGCGCTTACCAAAGCCGTTCTCGGTGGCCGTCAGCACCGACTGCTGCTCGTTACCGGCGACTAGTAGTGCAATCACTTGCTGGCCATCTTCCAGGTTCATACCACGCACACCGCGCGCGGTGCGGCCCATCGGGCGAACATCATTTTCATCGAAGCGCACCGCTTTGCCTGCGTCGGAGAACAGCATGACATCGTGCTTGCCGTCGGTGAGCGCTGCGCCGATCAGGAAATCACCGTCGTCAAGATCCACCGCAATGATGCCGGCTTTGCGCGGATTGCTGAATTCGGACAACGCGGTCTTTTTCACCGTACCGAGCGATGTCGCCATGAACACATAACGATCATCCGGAAAGCTGCTGTTCTCGCCGGATAGCGGCAGCACCAGCGTGATTTTCTCGCCATCGTGCAGCGGGAACATATTCACAATCGGCTTGCCGCGCGCATTACGCGAGCCCTGCGGTACCTCCCACACCTTCAGCCAGTACATGCGACCACGATTGGAAAAGCACAGGATGTAATCGTGCGTGTTCGCGATGAAGAGCTGCTCGATCCAATCGTCTTCTTTGGTGGCAGTCGCCTGCTTGCCTCGGCCACCACGCTTCTGCGATCGATATTCGGAAAGCGGCTGCGACTTCATGTAACCGGTGTGCGATAGCGTGACCACCATGTCCTGCGGCGCGATCAGGTCTTCGGTACCAAGATCGGCGACATTCAGCTCGATCGTCGAGCGACGACAATCCTTATTGCCGTGTCCATACTCATTCCTTGCAGCGGTCAGCTCATCTGTAATGATGGTCTTCACGCGCTCGGGTCGCGCGAGAATATCGAGCAAATCAGCGATTTGCGTCATGACCTCTTTGTACTCGTTGACGATTTTGTCTTGCTCGAGACCCGTGAGCCGTTGCAAGCGCATTTGCAAGATCTCTTGTGCCTGATCGTCTGATAATTTGTACAAACCATCACTTTGCAAGCCGTAATGACGGGGCAGGCTCTCCGGACGGAACGCATCGATACCGCCCGACGCCGCCATCTCAGTACGCGACAACATCTCGCGTACCACCGATGAGTCCCACGCGCGCGTCATCAGCTCTGCTTTGGCAACAGGGGGCGTAGGTGCTGCTTTAATAATTGCAATGAACTCGTCGATATTGGCGAGCGCCACTGCAAGGCCTTCCAGCACATGGCCACGATCACGTGCCTTGCGCAACTCGAATACGGTACGTCGTGTGACGACCTCGCGCCGGTGCGAGAGGAAGCACTCGAGCATTTGCTTCAGGTTGAGCAGTCGGGGCTGACCATCCACCAGCGCGACCATATTCATGCCGAAGGTGTCTTGCAGTTGCGTCTGCTTGAATAAATTGTTCAGTACGACATCGGGCAACTCACCGCGCTTCAACTCAATCACGACGCGCATGCCGGATTTATCGGATTCATCGCGAATATCCGAAATACCTTCCAGCTTTTTGTCACGCACCAACTCAGCGATGCGCTCGAGCAGCGATTTCTTGTTGACCTGGTACGGCAACTCATCAACGATGATTGCGGCGCGACCATCACGAATATCTTCGAAATGCGTCTTCGCCCGCATGACTACGCGACCGCGCCCGGTACGGTAGCCATCGCGTACGCCAGCCACGCCGTAGATAATCCCGGCGGTAGGGAAATCCGGCGCCGGAATCAGTTCGATCAGCTCTTCAATTTTGCAATCAGGTGCGCTGAGTAAATGCAACGCACCGTTAATTACCTCGGTGATATTGTGCGGCGGGATATTGGTAGCCATACCCACTGCGATGCCAGAGGAACCATTGATCAGCAGGTTAGGAATACGTGTTGGCAGTACCGATGGCTCTTTTTCTTTACCATCATAGTTAGGCACGAAATCAACCGTGTCTTTGTCTATATCCGCCAGTAGCTCTTGCGATATTTTGTCCAGACGGCACTCGGTATAGCGCATCGCCGCAGCATTGTCGCCATCGATCGAACCGAAATTGCCCTGCCCATCCACCAGCGTGTAGCGCAACGAGAAATCTTGCGCCATTCGTACCAAGGTGTCGTAGATCGCCTGATCACCATGCGGGTGGTACTTACCCATGACTTCACCGACCACACGCGCGCATTTCACGTAGGGTCGGTTCCAAACGTTATTGGTCTCGTGCATCGCATACAAGACGCGTCGGTGTACGGGCTTCAGACCATCACGTACATCGGGCAGCGCACGCCCCACGATGACGCTCATCGCGTAATCAAGGTAGCTTTTGCGCATCTCCTCTTCTAGCGAAATCGGGATGGTTTCTTTAGCAAATTGATCCATGGAATCGGCAGGCGCAGCAGGAAGATTTTCAGTTTCGGTGAGCCCGCAAAAAATAGCGCGCGCGCTCTGTCAAAAAGCCCTCAAGTTTACCATGCCGACCCTCAAAAACTGGGACCAAAAGCAAGACCTAAGGCGGGTAGGCGCGCGTCCGATTCTCGGTTAAAATGATGCTTTATTAGCATGCAAAACCAGCAAGCGCTGGCTGGCGCCAGTTGTTCCAATCTCGGCGGCATCAGCCGCAACTTTTAATCGGGATCGCACATGAAATCTTTTTTGCGCATAGCGCTCATCATTAGTTTGTTTGCTCTGGGTAGCTCCGCTTTGGCCGCAGGCGGTAGCAAGAAAGGCTACTTGGTAGACAGCCAAAACGATGTGGTTCGCAGCGGCTTCGGTCTCTGTTGGCACACCGGCTTCTGGACACCTGCTGACGCGATTGAAGAGTGCGATGGCGCCATCTCGAAGCCGGCTGCTGCTGCGCCCGCTCCAAGCCCGGCACCTGCGCCAACGCAAAAACTCGCGGCAGAACCTGAGCCCGACGCAGTCGTTTATGCAGAAGAGGAAACGGTACTTGCTGAGGACGAGCCTGATATGCCGGCACCCGCCCCAGCTGCAGCCGCTGCGGCCGCTCCCACTGCTGAAAAGGTAACCTTCTCAGCAGATGCCTTCTTCGATTTCGATAAGTCTGTGTTGAAGCCCGAAGGCAAGACCACATTACAAAATCTAGTGGCACAGCTGAAGAACACTGATATCGAGGTGGTCGTCGCGACAGGCCACACGGACTGGACAGGGTCTGATGCCTACAATATGAAGCTGTCGATGCGGCGTGCGAAAGCGGTCAAGGCATTTTTGGTATCGCGAGGTATTCCGGAAGCGAGGGTATTCGTGGAAGGTAAAGGTGAAAGAAATCCAATTGCTGATAACCATACCAAGGACGGCCGCGCCAAGAACCGCCGCGTCGATATCGAAGTAGTCGGTACGAAAAAGTAAATACGAACCATGAACAGTGTTAGTTTGGCTAGTCAGTAACCAAGCCAGCTAACACGACGTACTAGAAAGAGCCGCTCACCCAGCGGCTTTTTTCTTTGTAGAGCCATTTCCGCTATCATTCGGCCATGAACGCCGATCCAGCAGAGCTTCAAAAATTTAGTGAGCTCGCCCACCGATGGTGGGACCCGCAATCCGAATTCCGTCCATTGCACGAGATTAATCCGCTTCGCTTAGAGTGGATTAATGCTCGCGCACCGCTAAACTCGAAGCGAGCGCTGGATGTGGGTTGTGGCGGTGGCATACTCGCCGAGGCGATGGCGAAAAAAGGTGCAAATGTCACCGGCATCGATCTATCTGAGAAAGCGCTAAAAGTCGCGGAGCTCCATAGCCTTGAGTCCGGCGTCTCTGTCCGTTATGAGTACATCTCGGCAGAAGATCTCGCCGCGCGTGAATCTGAACAGTTTGATGTTGTCACCTGCATGGAGATGCTGGAACACGTTCCTGATCCTGCTGCTGTCGTCCGAGCCTGCGCCAGCCTGGCAAAACCCGGTGGCCATGTTTTTTTCTCTACCATCAACCGCAACTTAAAGGCCTATCTCTTTGCCGTGATTGGTGCTGAGTATGTTCTGCGTTTGCTACCCAAAGGCACCCACGACTACGCAAAGTTCATCACACCGGCAGAGCTTTCACAGTTTGCTCGTAGTGCCGGGCTTGAAGTCGATGCACTGAAGGGTATGACCTACAACCCCATCACCAAAATTTACTCACTCAATCAGGACACGGACGTCAATTACCTGATTGCCTGCCGTAAGCCGCACTAAGCACATGCGACATCGACCTCCTGTGCCACGCGCCGTGCTGTTTGATCTGGATGGCACGCTGGCTGACACCGCGCCTGATCTCGCACATGCAGTTAATAAAATGCGCCTCGATCGCGGCATGGATGCCACGCCGTACGAACTGCTGCGGCCGATGGCGTCTGCGGGTGCGCGTGGATTGATCGGGGTGGCGTTTGGTATTCAACCGGGTGACGCCGAATTCGAAGCGATGCGCATTGAGTTTCTTGCAAATTACGAAGCGCAAATTGCTGACCAAACCATACTGTTTGAAGACATCGTTGCGCTACTGGCAAAGATAGCGTCAAACAATCAGCAATGGGGTATCGTAACTAACAAGCCGTTGCGTTATACGGATGCGCTTTTACCCCTGATCGGGCTCGCGCATGCAGCCTGCTCCATATCCGGCGATACTACGCCGCACGCGAAGCCACATCCCGAGCCACTCTTCGAAGCGGCGCGTCGGCTACAACTAGCGCCTGAGCAATGCTGGTATGTGGGTGATGATTTGCGCGACATACAAGCGGGTAAGGCAGCCGGTATGCCAACGATTGCTGCAGGCTGGGGCTACTGCGGCGTCACCGAGCCCGCGAACTGGAACGCCGACTTTGTCGCCGGTAACCCGCGAGAGATCATCGAGCTTCTGTCAGACTCCTGAATTTTTCTGTCTTCATCCCATCTGATCCGCTAGAATGGTGTTACTGCTTGGGGGTGACCTGGTTTCGACAGGGGTTGCGAAGCAGCGTAGGGCATGCCGAGGACTGGTGACCTCGTAAATCCAGCCGGAAATCAATAACTGCAAACGATCACTCGTACGCAGTAGCCGCTTAATTGCGGCTTCCCTCACACCGCTTCGTCCCTGGGGCGGGCCAGCAATGGCACGTGAGGTCATATACAGGGAATCGCGTTATGCCGGGTCACTTGGTATGGCGTTAAATTTAGGTGACTCGCCTTGTCGCAGCGTGTGCGTCCGCGTCGTCAGGGTCAAAATCAAACGACAACACTAAGCATGTAGAACTGCCTGTAGAGGGCTTTTGGACGCGGGTTCGATTCCCGCCGCCTCCACCAACTAAAAGACCACCCTTGCGGTGGTTTTTTAGTTGGTGGATTTGAGTGGTACTAACCCGCGTCCACGCGGGGCGAGGACAGGGTTTCGTCAAGCAACGCTTGACGCTGACCGAGCGGGCGAGCGATGCAACGCGAGCCCCGGCTTACGAGCCGATTCCCGCCGCCTCCACCAACCATCATTTGTTAATAACGTTCCACAACAACCCTCAGGTGTTCGCAGGTGGCAATAACGCTCCTCGAGGCTCCTGAGGGTTGCTGCTAATTAGCCGCGGTCGCTGGGTGCTGGTGCGCGAACAGACGTGCTAATGCGAAGACAATCCTGCTCAAAAGCGCTAATGTCGCTTAAACGATATCGATCGTGCCCCATGAGCTTGAGGTAGATGGGGCCAATACCCTCAGAACGCTAGCGTTCCAGTGTTCCCTCCGACACTTGCCAGTGCTTAGCCAATTGAGCTTGGCTCCAATGAATATTTGCGATCATGACAACTCCCTAGGTTGAGCTGCAACTTTGCAGCGGCCTAGGATCGGCTATTCACGTTGGTTGGATCGCTGTGGTGCAACCATGGCTCTGTCATCGGGCAATGTCGATCTTGCAATGAGTTTCGGCATCCGAATCAAAAAATGGATTCCGAAGCCTTACCAAAGATGGCTAGTTACAGTCGGGTATGCTAAGGTAATACCTTGAGATACTTCCAGCGGAAGCTACTATGACAGCTACGACCATTCGCCCGGTGGCGATCAAGATTGACGAAGACACCAAAGCTCGTCTGAAACGCTTAGCCGAAGCGCGCCAGCGTACCTCGCATTGGTTGATGCGAGAGGCGATTACTCAGTACGTTGATCGCGAGGAGAAGCGAGAGGTGTTCCGCCAAGAGACAATGAAAGCTTGGGAGACCTTCCGTGAAAACGGCTTGCATCTGACCGCCAATGAGGCCGATGCCTGGATGGCACAGCTCGAACAGGGCAATGACATTGATCCTCCTGAATGTCACGCCTGATTTGGTCTCCTTTGGCACTGCTGGATGTGCAGCGCCTTTACCGCTTTCTCGCGCCCAAGAATCCTGACGCTGCAAAACGTGCTGTTCAGGCGATTCGACAAGGCGTCAAAGTACTAGAGCAACAGCCCGGCCTCGGACGACTCGTTCATGACATGGATGATGCGTTTCGAGACTGGATTATCGACTTCGGTGACGCTGGATATGTGGTTCGCTACCGAATTAACCATCAGCACGTGATGATTTTGGCAGTACGCCACCAGAAGGAAGTGGGCTTTTGAACTTGTTAGATGAACCTGAAATTCATCATCAACGTCTATTGGTGCGCGCGAGCAGAATGATTGCTACACAAGCGTTGGTTACTGGATCGCATAAAACTTCGCCTCGAGCACACAACCTTTTTAAATCAACCTAAAGTAAAGGAAATGCAGAATGAAACCGAAAGGCACGCCACGCAATCCCTATGTGGCTCTGGCAAAATTTCGCAAAGCCGGATCTCATACCAAGCCAGCGAAATCCTTGCGCCGGCATGAGAAACAAGCTCTGGCCAAGGCAGCCAAACAATCGCCGGAATCATGGCACAAGCGTAATTCAACTGAGAACGCTTGTGCCATGATTCCGGCAAATTTAATTTCCATTCGCTCACTGTACTAAAACTAGTACCTCAATTTACGCTGCATGCTTTCCTGCCACTATTTCTTCATTTGGGATGCTGATCCTTCAATGCACAAAAAAACTGCTTGATCGCATCAAACCCGCGATCGTCTTGCCACATCTGGACACAAGCATTCTCGGTAACTGGCACGCCACAGTCTTGTTTTGGAAACCGCAGCTGGCTCTCTTGGTCAACGATCGAACGCTATTGCCCGCACTATTACCGCTAGCTCCAGCGTCAACGCTTGGATTACGGTCTCCCGCTGCTATAAAAAACGTCTTAGTTACGCTGGGAGTGACCAACGAATTTATTCACACCGAAATGTCGGGTATGGGCGATGTTTGCTTTGCTAAAACTTCCAATCGCAGCGTTTTAGGTGTGATGAAAGAGTTTGTCTACTTGGCTGAAGGCTACCGTGATTACCACAAATTGAACGATCCACTGGCACTGTCCCTGAAATTATCAGAGACGCCCTGCGGCCCGTTATACAAAGGGCCGGTCTTTCCAAGCAAGGCAGTGCGCGAATTGGCTGATAGCGGTTGAGCTGTGTTTAATGGAACTGACCTGCGTTTAAAAACTGATCCAGATTGAGTGAGAATAATATTGCTTTTTTATTATTCAAAAGGAGTCAGTGATGCCCAAAGGAGTTCGATTAATGCCCGAGCAGATC
>Ga0194133_10001198_pt1 | contig 47392 bp, 46 predicted proteins | sample TA2KigOf40mmetaG_FD_155448 | JGI IMG/M metagenome (GOLD analysis project Ga0194133, IMG submission 155448) | Freshwater microbial communities from Lake Tanganyika, Tanzania - TA2015055 Kigoma Offshore 40m | ecosystem: Environmental > Aquatic > Freshwater > Lake | place: Tanzania: Lake...
CGTCCTGGCCCATCACTGCCTTCCAGTCCGCTTTTGCGCTATTCTGCTTTCGGGTCATCTGCCTTTCCTCTTTCTCCGCCGCTAACGGATTTGTGAAAGGTTTAGCATGACCCATTTCCTTTTTGCAGAACTCTTAATACTTAACCTCGTAATCCCCATGACTGCCAATCCAGAACCAGGTGAAGACAATTCCTTCGCGCAAGGCAAGAACTCGGTAGGCATCCGTTACGCGAACCGACCAGAATCCACCGACCGGCTTCAGTTGTAGTGAGGGATGGTTGGGAGCTTCGCAGAGCAACTCGAATTGCTTATCAGCACGGTCACGAAGATCTTCAGGAAGTTGGTTGTAGCTGTCCCAAAACGAAGCCGTCGTTCTGTGGCTGAAGATCACTGATGGGATTGTCTCCGACTGGTCTTGGCTAGATCGCAACCCTCCAGTAAGGAGATGGTTTTTCCTTCGGCGATTTCGCGCTTGACCTTGTCGGCCAAAGTCATCCCTCGCCCGCCGGGAGAAAAGTCCTGGACCATCTGTTTGTCCCAATCGTCGTACTCAAGTTCATTGAGCCATGAGGCCAGTGAGTGCCGCTCCTCGAGTGGTAGTGCCGCAATGGCGCTCTTGATGGCTTCAATCGTCATAGCTTTACGATAGCCCGAGGGCAGCAATGGCGCAAATCCACGATGAGATGGACGTTAAATCTGAACGCGAAGCCACTTGAAACAGGCCAGGTCTTCGCCCAAGAGCAGATTCACAACGGCACGATTGAAGCGTTGGCCGCGCGCGCCATTTGTCAGACTCACCAAAGATCGGTTCTCGTCAGGGAAATGCACCGCAAAATTCTGAAACACCCCGAAATCGCCCCAATGCCAGAGGCCGATGCCATGGCGTTTGCTACGGACCAACCCAAAGGCGAGGCCCCAGTCGATCCCTTTGCCTGCTGCAATCTTCGCCTTCCTGCGCCTGTACATAGGATGTGCGGCCAATCATGGCCGCTACCACGAGCGCGACCCTGCGACTGTGTCGTTGACCGTTGGATCCATTCATAGTCTTTCCTTTCTCCCTTCAGCGATCCAAGCGTCGTTTTGCCCATCTCATGTTGCTGTAGACGTAGTGGCTCATGGATTTATTTCGCATGAGGATACATTTTGCGCAAGATTCGTTAATTGAGGGATCGCCGACGATTTGCTTGGAACCGGTCAAGGCAGATGTCGATTTCGCTGGCGCGGCCTTCCTCGATTGGTTTCGGTTTAAGTCGAGTGGGGAAGTGATTTGGGAAATCAATCTTTTGGTGAACTGATCTGTACGAGGTCTGAGGCGGGCTGGTTTGGCATGGGCCTGGCCTGCTTCTGAGGCCGCAGCAACTGGATGGGGAGGCGGCTCCAATAGGCGATGCGCTCCACCCAGGGGAGGAGTTTGCGGACGGTGCGGCCGTGGAAAACCAGGCTGCCGGCGACCAGGACCGGGTGGGGGATGGAGGTGCGGCACTTGGAGCAGATGCCGATTTCGCCCGCGCGGCCTTCTCGATGGAGCTGCCGCATGCGTTGCATTTCGGCGGAGTTCCAGATCTCGGGCAAAGACTGTTCGCCGATGCGGCCGACGGGTGCGCCGTCGAGCATGTAGCTCTGACAGCAGGCGTAGGCGTCGCCGTTGTGCTTGATGTACATGGGACCGCGCCACAAGTAGTGGCAGGGGTGCTGGAAGTCTCCTGGCGCGTGGCCGCCGTCGGGGCTCATGAGGTCGGTTTCATCGGCCTTGACGCGCGTTAGGTCGACGCCGGGGATGGACTTCCAGAAGGACTCGAAGTCGGCGACTTCATCCCAGTTCTTTTCCATGCGGACCATCTGGACGACGACCTGGACCTTGGACTTCAGGGCGGCCTTCATCTTGGCGAAGCGGACGAAGTTGTTGCGGACGCGCTCGAATTTGGCGCCTTTGCGGTAGAACTCAAAGCTCTCTTTGGTGGAGCCGTCAAAGCTGAGGGTGATGTGTTCGAGCGAGGAATTCAAGAGGCGTTCGGATGCCTGTTCGTCGAGGAGGGTTCCGTTGGTGGAGAGCAGGGTTGAGATCTTGTGGCGGTCGCAGTATTCGATGCGATCGAAGATTTTGTTATCGAGCAGGGGTTCGCCGAGGCCAATGAGCATCATGTGCTCGGCGCTGGACCCGCTTTCGTCGACCAACCGTTCAAAGACAGCGTCAGACATGTCTTCTTTGGGCTGCTTGTGCGTCTCGCGGGGACACATCGGGCAGTAAATGTTGCACTTGGCCGTAGTTTCGACGATGTACTCGACCGGCAGGGCGTTGAGGCGGCATTTGCCCCACAGGTAGCCCCACAACAGGCGAGCGCGGTTCAAAGCACGCATCGGCTCTTATATTGTAGCGAGTGCGGTGGTAGTAACATCATTAAATTGCTGTGATGTCGCCAGCCCAAGACCGGATTCGTAGCCTGAATGACGCGCCTTTGCGACCGCAGGCCAGTTATGTACTGTATTGGAGCCAGATGAACCGGCGTGTGGACGGGAATCACGCCTTGGCCCATGCAATCCACCTGGCGAACAGCTTGAAGCTTCCCGTACTGGTGTATGAAGGTTTAACCTGCACGTATCGTCAGGCCAACCGTCGCATACACACGTTTATTTTGGAAGGCGTGCCGGAGACGGCAAAGCGGCTTGCAGCGATCGGTGCCGGGTATGTGTTTTATCTGCGGGCGCGACGGAGCGACGCCAACGATACTCTTTACAAGCTGGCGGAAGACGCCGCGGCTGTGGTCACCGATGACTATCCGACCTTTATTGCTGCGACTCATCACTCGTCGGTTCCGCAAGAACTGAAGGTGCCTTATCTGGCTGTGGATTCGTCGTGCGTGGTGCCGATGAACCGGTTCGAGAAGCGGGAATATGCAGCGTACACGATCCGCCCGAAGATCCATCGTTTTCTGCCGGAGTATCTGAAGCCGTTTCAGATGCCGAAGTTGGCGAAGCGATGGGATGGAGAGATCCCGGCGTATCACACCCATGTTACCGACGGAAACATAGCCAGTCTTGTGAATAGATGCGAAATTGATCAACATGTTGCACCGTCGTTGACGTTTCGTGGTGGAGCGGTTGAGGCAGAAAAGCGTCTGCAGTTCTTCCTCGACAAGAACTTGAAGAGGTATCCGGGGGATCGAAATCAACCGGCTTCTCATGCAACTTCGAACCTGAGCCCGTATCTGCACTTTGGGATGATTGGGGCGCTGGATGTGGCGCTCCGCGTGCAGACCTATGGGCTAGAGCAGGGAATTTCGAGCACCGAATATATCGAAGAAATGGTGGTGCGACGTGAGTTGGCCTTTAATTTCGCCAGGTACGCCGGCCGCCACGTGGAATGTCTAACTAGTCTGCCTGATTGGGCTCGAAAAACTCTGTTGGCCCATGCCACCGATGAGCGGAAGCCCAGCTATACGCGAGACCAGTTCGAGCGTGCCGAAACGCACGATGACATCTGGAATGCGACCCAAAAGGAACTGCTCTTGCGCGGCAAAATGCATGGGTATTACCGCATGTATTGGGGTAAGAAGATCATCGAGTGGTCGCCCACTTGCCAGGATGCGCTCGAAACGATGATTTACCTGCACGATAAGTACGCACTCGACGGCAGGGACCCTAATACCTATACGGGGATTCTGTGGTGCTTCGGATTGCATGACAGACCGTGGGTGGAAAGGCCGATTTTCGGGCAGATCCGGTTTATGTCCTACGATGGAATGAAGCGCAAAACCGATGCTGCCTCCTACTTGCGTGAGATCGCATACATCGAAAGCACGGGCAAAGATCCGTTCCCTTTCAAGTAGGCGCTGATGCGAATTACACTCACTGGCGCGACGGGTTTTTTAGGGATGCCGTTGATTGCAAGGCTCGCCGGTGCGGGTCACCAGGTGAATTTGCTGTCCCGGAGGCCGGTAACTGGTTTGCCAGCGGGTGTTGAGACGTTTCTTTGGAATCCACCGCGCGTGGAAGCTCCCCAAGAAGCATTTGACGGCGTTGATGCCATCATCCATCTGGCCGGTGCCCCGGTGAACCAGCGTTGGACCCCGGAAAGCAAGGCGCTGCTGCGGTCGAGTCGCGTAGAATCGACCCGGTCGCTGGTGCAGTCCCTTTCCACTTTGTCGCGGCGCCCTTCCCTTCTGTTGAGTGGCTCGGCGATTGGCATCTATGGAGATCGAGCGGACGAAACGCTGATGGAACAATCGAAACCATCGAAGAGCTTTTTGGCGGATCTGAGCGTCGAGTGGGAAAAGGAAGCAAATCTTGCGCGCGCGCTTGGGATGAAAGTGTGTTGCCTGCGGACTGGGATCGTATTGGGGACAGAGGGCGGCGCACTGGGTGCCATGTTGCCTGCCTTTCGATTTGGAGTTGGCGGCAAGCTGGGATCCGGAAAGCAGTGGATGAGTTGGATCCACCTGGAAGACTGGCTTGAATCGGTGATGTACCTGCTGCGGCAGGAGAACCCTCCCCCTTGCGCGAATCTGACTGCGCCGGAACCGGTTCAAAACCTTGATTTCACGCGAATCCTGGGTAAAGTTCTGCGCCGCCCGGCGTTTCTTCCGGTTCCGGAAGTGGCTCTCAAGTTGATTTTTGGCGAGATGAGCACCATCCTGCTGGGTAGCCAGAGGGTGATTCCGGAAGCGTTATTGAAGGCCGGATATGACTTCCGCTACCGGGGGCTGGAGTCTGGGCTGCGGAACTTGCTACACTAAAAGGGTTATGGCAATCCCGAATGTAAAGCGCTACCGGATTCAAAATGCCGATGGCACGCAAACAGCCACCATTATGGCTGTTCTCCCCAAGGATGCCGACGTGACCGCCTACCTTTCTGACGCTGCCAAGCGTTTCGACTGGAAGGCTTATGCTGATGCTCAGGCGAAGCAGTTCAAGGTCCGCGTCGGTCAGCAGAAGCAGAAGAAGGCGAAGTAAAGCTTTCTTACAATCGTGGAATTTTGAGGCAGCCTTGCTGAGTGCAGGCTGCCTTTTTCCGTTTGGATCAGCTCTCGCGAAAGCTAGGCTGGATCCACGCGCTCAATGCGCACTTTGCCGATGCGATTTCGTTCGCGTTCGATGACGGTATAGCGGCGGTCGCCTTCGAGGACGGCTTCGCCGACCTCAGGAATGTAGCCGAGGCGGAAGAGGATGAAGCCGGCTAGAGTTTCGAAGCCGGCGTCGGCGGGCAGCTCGATGCCGTAGCGGGTTTCAAGATCGCGGGTTGGGGTTGCGCCTTCGAGTTCGAGTTCGGCGGCGTCCTTGGCCTGCTCGACGGCGACCAGATCGTGCTCGTCTTCGATTTCGCCAAAGACTTGTTCGAAGACATCCTCAAGGGTGAGGACGCCACTGACGGCACCGAATTCGTTGACCACGAGCGCCATGTGGGCACGGTTGGCGCGAAATTCATCGATCAGTTCGCTGAGTGACTTGGTTTCAGGAATGACGGGGAGCTTGCGTACGTATTGCTCGAGACGAAACTGGCGGACCGGGCGGCGCTTTTCTGTCGCCACGCGTCGCTCCTGCCACACCGTGAGGAGATCGCGGAAATGGACGATGCCGATGATGTTGTCGGGCTTTTCCTTGTAGACGGGGACGCGCGAGTAATGATGGTCGCTCATCGTTTTGAGCAGCGCGTCGAGTGAGGAGTCGACCGAAAGGCAGACCATGCTGCTGCGCGGGGTCATGACTTCGCGAGCCACTAATTCGCGCAACTCGAGGAGCCGGTCCATTGCATGGGCTTCGAACTTTGTGACGGTTTCATGCTCGAGGCTTGATTCGACGATGTGGCGGATTTCTTCGAGGGTGTGAACGCCGTGGACGGAACCGGACGGGAGGCCTAGCAGTCGGGAGAAGAGATTGGAAAGACGCTCGACTAGAAATACGAGCGGCGCAAACATGCGGCTGACGATGAGCAGTGGCGGGGCGCTGAGGATGCTGATGCGGTCGGAAGCGATGATGCCGATGTTCTTCGGAACGACTTCTCCGATCACGACGAGGACGAGCGTGAGCACCACGAAACTCAGCATCAAGCAGAGGATCTCCACGGCACCCGCGTAGCCGGCTGGGGCAAGTGGTACCAGCTTGGATTGGAGCCACTGGTTGATGGCTTCTTCGCCGGCGACGCCCATCGCGAGAGAGGTGATGCTGATGCCGACGGTGATGACGCTGAGGAGCCGCTCCGTGCTCTGGAGGAGCTTTAGTGCGGCTTGTGCACCTAGGTTGCCCTCTAGCGCCAGCTGGAGAATTTTTGGCCGCCGCACGCTGAGCAGGGCGATTTCTGAGGCCGCAAAGAACGCATTGATGGCGGTGATTGTGAGCAGCAGAAACAGCTTGAATCCGATATTGCTATTTGCTTCCATTAGACTCTGTATAGGTGCGACGCGTTTTCAAATATACCAATGCCCTCGGCGCGATCCTGCTTGTCGCGTGCGGCGGGTTGTTTTATCAGTTCATTTCTCAGGCCTTTCCGCAGACGGCCGGAGAATTGCCGTTAGGCGTTTCACAAGCGGCAACGATTACGCGCGATGCGCGCGGGATCGCGCATATCAGCGCTACTTCGATTGAGGATGCGCTTTATTTACAGGGCTTTGTGCATGCGCAGGACCGGTTCTGGCAGATGGAAGCCACGCGGCGCATCGCAGCGGGCGAGATGGCTGAGCTGGTGGGGCAGACCGCTGTAGAAAACGACATAGTAGCGCGCACGCTGCGGCTGCGACGGATTGCGAATGCGATGGTGGAGACGCTTGACGCTGAAGATCGCGTTTGGTTCGCGGCCTATGCGCGGGGCGTAAACGACTGGTTGTCGACGCACCTTGACAAGTTGCCTCTGGAGATTCGCGCACTGAACTACACGCCGCGGCAGTGGACACTCTCGGACTCGATGCTGCTGATCCTGCATATGTATCGCCAGCTCTCGACGAGTTGGACGACAGAAGCGGATCAGAACCTTTTGTTGTCGCAGGCGACAGACAAGAGCAAGATCAAGTCGTTATTTCCCACGAGGGCAGGGACGGAGATTATGCCTGGGTCCAATGCCTGGGCCATTGCGGGAACGCGGACGGTGACGGGTAAGCCGATCCTGGCGGGGGACCCGCACCTGCAACATTCCTGGCCGAGCACGTTTTACATCAATCACCTGAAGGCGCAAAATCTGGATGTGATTGGGGGCTCTATTCCAGGCGGGCCGGGCGTGATTATTGGGCACAATCAGAAAATTGCGTGGTCGATGACAACGCTTCACTTCGATGTGCAGGACCTGTACTTCAATGAGACGCGACTGATAGGGGTGGAGCGGGAAGTGGTTAAGGTGAAGGGTCGACCTGACCTTGTTATGAATCAGACCATTACTCCCAATGGGCCAATTATCGAGCGGAATGGGGCGCGGTTCGCTTTGAGATGGACCGCGTTTGAGGCGAAGTATCCATTTGCCTTTCGCAACCTGAATCTGGCGCAGAACTGGGATCAATTCCGCGCGGCGTTGTCGCGCTTTCCGGGCCCTTGTCATAACTTCCTCTATGCCGACACGGATGGCAATATCGGATATCAGGCCGCAGGCCACATGCCGCTTCGGCAAAACCCGAACGCCGATCTGCCGCTCGATGCGCAGAATCCGGCGAATCAGTGGAATGGGTTTATTCCCTTCGATGAGATGCCGCGGGCGTTCAATCCTCCGGGTGGGTTGCTGGTGAACTCAAACCAGAATCCGTTCCCGACGGATTATAAGTACCCGGTGACCGGGATCTTTACTCCGCCTTACCGGCAGCGACAAATCACGAACCGGTTGGCGGCGAAACCGAAATGGCAGGCGAATGAGATGACGTCCATTCAAATGGATGTGTATTCCGAGTTTCATCACTTTCTGGCGGGACAACTGGTGAAGGCTGCGCGCACGCGGAAGTCTTCGCGGGAAGATTTCACGGCGGCGATTGAGGTTTTGGATGGATGGAATGGTCAGATGGAAGCCGGGCTGGCCGCGCCGATGATCGCCGAGCTTGCTTATCAAGAGCTAAAGAAGGCGGTGATGCGCAGGGTGACTACTCTGCCGACGGGGTTCGACTCTCATTTTGCACCGTCTGTAATTGCTGGGTTGTTGAAGAACCGGCCGAAGGATTGGTTTCAGGATTACGATCAGGTGATGGTGCAGGCATTGCTCGACGCCATTGAGAATGGGGTTCGCAGCCAGGGGAAGAATCCGAAGTTTTGGGATTACGGTCGATTTCACCGCTTGATGGTTTCGAACCTGGTGTTGGGAGAGGCGATTACGGTGGGGAAGTTTATTGCAAAGCCCTGGATGCCGTTTGCGCAAGCGATGCGGACGCTTCGGTTACCGATGATTGACCAGTATGTGCAGGCAGGGCCGGTGCCGCTGAGTGGTGCTACTCAAACCGTGAAGCAATCGAACCCGAGAGTTGGGCCCGCGTTTCGATTTGTGGCTGATACGGCCGACTGGGATAACTCTCTATTCACAATCACTCTTGGGCAATCGGGACACGTTTTCTCTAGCCACTCGAAGGACTATTGGGACAGTTGGTACAACGGCACCGCTGACCCATTGCCGTACAACAAAATTGAGGCGAAGGAAGTACTGCGCCTTCGCCCCCGCTAGTTATTTGAGGGCTTTTTCGATGGCACTGGTGAGCTCAGCGGCCATCGGGTCGACGCCCGGCTCGAAGCGCTGCATTATTTTGCCATCTTTACCCACGAGGAACTTGGTGAAATTCCACTTCACGTCGCCGCTGGTTTTGGTGAGGTAGCCGTAGAGAGGGGTCATCGAGCCGCCCTTGACGTCGACCTTGGACATCATGGGGAAGCTGACGTCGTAGTTGCGCTTGCAGAAGGTGGCGATCTCTTCGTTGGTGCCTGGTTCCTGGGAGCCGAAGTTGTTGGCGGGGATGCCGACAATCACGAAACCCTGATCTTTGTACTTGCGATAGAGCGATTCGAGGCCCTTGTATTGGGGCGTGTAACCGCACTGGCTGGCGACGTTTACGAACAGGACCGGCTTGCCGGCGAACTGCTTGAGGTCGACTTGCTTGCCGTCGATGGCCTTCATGGAAAACTCGTGTGCGGATTCTGCAGCGCTCATGGCAAGTGTTGCTCCTAGAAAAAGAGATACTAAAATCTTCATGGCACTTAGATGCTCGACGGCGGCTGAACGTTAGGAAATATTGTGAACCCTCCAAATCTGAAACGAGAGCAGTGGGCCTGGTATTCGTACGATTGGGGGAACTCGGCGTTTTCGACGACGGTGGTGACCCTGTTTCTGGGGCCCTATCTGACGTCTCTCGCGAAAACGGCAGCGGGGGCGGATGGATATATACACCCGCTGGGGATCGCGATTGAGCCGCGGGCTCTTTGGAGTTACCTGATTGCGTTGTCGGTGATCTTGCAGGTGCTGTTTCTGCCGTTAGTTGGAGCGGTCGCCGATTATGGACGGCGCAAGCGGGAGATGTTGGGTGGGCTGGTTTTCGTGGGAGTATTTGCGACCGCTTCGATGTTCTTCATGCATGGAGAGCACTATCTTTGGGGAGCGGGGCTTTTCCTGATCGCGAACCTGATGTTTGGGGCGTCGATTGTGATTTATAACGCCTTTTTGCCTGAGATTGCTCCGCCGGAGCAGCGTGATAGCGTTTCCTCGATCGGATGGGGTATGGGATATCTGGGCGGGGGGACTTTGCTTGCGCTCAATCTTTATCTTTATTCGAATGCCGATGCGTTCGGATTGTCAGAAGGAATGGCGGTGCGGATCAGCCTCTGTTCAGCGGGGATCTGGTGGGGGTTGTTCACGATCCCTGCCTATCTCGGGCTGCACAACCATGCAGGTGGGCGTGAGCTGCCTGCTGGTGAAACGTATCTTACGATTGGCCTGAAGCAGGTTTTGGCTTTGTTTCGCGATCTACGTCACTACCCACAGGCATTGCTGTTCCTTGTGGCGTTTCTGCTGTACAACGACGCGATCCAGACGGTGATTTCGCTGTCGAGCCAGTTTGGGTCAGACCAGCTTGGCATGTCGATGGGGAGCTTGACGAAAGCGATTCTGATGGTGCAGTTTGTGGCGTTCTTCGGGGCGACGGGGTTTAACTTTCTGGCCAAGTGGATTGGAGCGAAGAACAGCGTGGTGGTGGCGCTGCTGATTTGGACGGCGGTGCTGGTTTATATCTATGTGTCGGTGAAAACCGAGAGTGAGTTTTTCATTTTGGCGTTTTTGATTGCGATCGTGATGGGTGGCAGCCAGGCGTTGAGCCGGTCTCTGTTCTCGCAGTTGATTCCGAAGGGGCGAGAGGCGGAGTACTTCTCGTTGTATGAGATTTCCGATAAGGGGACGAGCTGGATCAGCCCGTTGTTCTTTGGGTTGGCGCTGCAGATTACGGGCAACTACCGGTTGGCGATTCTTTCGCTCGTATTGTTCTTCTTGGCTGGGTTGCTGGTGTTGGTGCGGGTGGATATCGCGAAGGGGATCAAAGAAGCTGGTAATGCCTAAGCCGATCCGAGTTGCTCTGGATGGGACGCCCATGGCGGGGCCGCTCGGAGGAATTCGACGGTTTACAGACCAACTCGTGTTGGCTTTGCGCGAGCAGTTTCCTGAAGACCAATACGTGCTGGTGAGCGATCAGTTCTTGCCGCATCCCGTGGGGCTTGAGAAGCGTTGGTGGTTGTATGGGTTGAATCGTGCGCTTGCCAAGCAGGGAGCTCAGTTGTTTCATGGGACTGATTTTGCGGTGCCGTATCTGAGCCGCCGGCCGAGCGTAATGACGGTGCATGACTTGTCGCCTTGGCGGGAGCCGACGCGGGAGAATGCGCGGGTGCGGTCAAGGACTTCGATGTTGCTTGCGTTGCGGGTGCCGGGGATGATCCATACGCCGACGGAGGCGATTCGTGAAGAAGTGATCGATCGCTTCAAGTGGCCGAAGGATCGGATCGTGGCGATTCCGCTGGCGGCTGCGACGCACTTTGCGCCGAGTGAGAGTGAGACAGAGCCGTATTTTCTTTATCTGGGAACGATGGAGAAGCGAAAGAATCTGGGCGTGTTGCGGGAGGCGATCGATCTGTTGTGGAAGCAGGGTTGCCGGGTGCCGTTGTGGCTGGCGGGGCAGGTTCGAGAGGGTTATGAAATGCCGAGCCACGAGGGGATTCGGTATCTGGGCCGTCAGGAAGAAGGCGCGCTGCCGAAGTTGCTGAGCAATGCCTGTGCGGTGCTGTCTCCTTCGACGTACGAAGGATTCGGGTTGCCGATTCTGGAGGCCATGCAGTGTGGCGCGACAGTGGTTGTGTCGAACATTGCGGCGCATCGTGAGGTGGCGGGAAGGGCGGCGTTGTTTGCAAGCCCGTATGACGCGGCGCAGTGGGCGCAACAGATGCTGGCTGCGATAGAGGCAAGGCGGCGGGAGCTTTCTTTGCGGCAGGTGGCGAAGTATTCGTGGAAGGAGACAGCGATGTGTATGCGTGAGGTTTACCAGGAGATGATTGGCTGATATGAAGACACGACGTCAGTTTCTCGCTACGTTGCCGGCGATTGCGGCGCAAGCTACTTCGCGGCCTAATATCTTGTTTGCGATCGCAGATGACCGTTCGTGGCCGGGAGCGATTGTGACGCGCAATAACATGTTGCGGCTGCCGGCGGTTGAGAGGGTGGAGCGCGAGGGTGTGAGTTTTAACAACTCTTATTGCGCGTCGCCGAGTTGCACACCTTCGCGGAGTGCGATTCTGACGGGGCGGCAGATCTGGCAGGTGGAAGAGGGGGGCGCGCTGTATGGGACGCTGCGGCCGAAGTATCCCGTGTTCACGCAGCTGCTCGAGGATGCCGGGTATCACGTGGGGAACACTGCGAAAACCTGGGGGCCGGGAGATTGGACCGCAGCAGGACAGAAGCGGCCAATCTGCGGTGTGAACTATAACTCGCGCACGTTGAAGCCACCGGCAGGGGGCCTCGATGAGCGAGATTATGCCGGGAACTTTGAGGACTTCTTAGCGGCGCGGAAGCAGGGGCAGCCGTTCTTCTTCTGGTATGGCGGGACGGAGCCGCATCGGGTTTATGAGAGGGGCTATGGTCAGAAGCTGGGTAAGCGGCTGGAGGATGTGGATGTGCCGCCGTTCTGGCCGGATACGCCAACGGTGCGAGGGGACTTACTCGATTATTGCGCCGAGGTGGAGTGGTTCGATTCACAGCTGGGGAAGATGCTGCAGAAGCTCGAGCAGATTGGCGAGCTCGACAATACGTTGGTTGTGGTGACCAGCGATAACGGGATGCCGTTTCCGCGTGCGAAGGTGAACCTGTACGACTGGGGTGTGCGGATGCCGCTATCGGTGCGATGGGGCAAGCGGATTGCCGGCAATCAGACGCGGAATAGTTTTGTGCATCACATGGATTTTGCGCCGACGTTTTTGGAGGTGGCAGGGGTTGCGCCGCCCTCTTCGATGACGGGGCGGAGCCTGGTGGATGTGTTTGCGCGAGAGGATGCCGGACGAGATTGTGTGTTCACGGGATTTGAGCGGCATGTGATGGCGCGGCCCAATGGGCAAACGTATCCGGTGCGGGCGATTCGCACGAACGACTTCTTGTATCTGCGGAACTTCGAGCCTGGCCGCTGGCCGACTGGCGGTGAGTTTGTGTCTTCGAATCGAACTCCGCATGGGGATGTGGATGCATGCCCGACGGCGAGCTTCATCGTGGAGAATCGTCAGCAGTTTCCCAAGCAGTATGGGCTGTGTTACGGCAAGCGGCCGGGGGAAGAGCTTTACGATCTCAAAAAGGATCCGTATCAGTTGAGTAACGTTGCTGGAGGTGCGGGGTACAAGGCGGCGAAGCAGCAATTGCGAGGAAGGCTTGAGGGGTATTTGCGCAAGACAGGTGACCCGCGTATTGAGGGTCGGGATCCGTGGCAGGGGTATGTGTATCACCAGAAGACAGGATTTGGAGCAAGCTTCAACAAGAGCCTGCCGGCGGATGTGCGAGCGAAGGCTCGGGAGCTGGAGCGGTCCAAGCCGGAGTAGGAAATCGGTTATACAATCGGGCAAACGCTTATGACCCGTCGATCTACGCTAACCGGCCTTGCCGCCGCCGCGCTCGCACCTGCGGCGCAATCGAAAGTGCTGAAGAACATGGGGACTGCCAGCCCTGGGCTGACGGCCCGGATCAAGGCGATGGGCAAGGATTGGGACATCATTGAATACTCGCGCGAGAAGGGGCTGGGGGCACCGCATATTTCGTTGCGACCGGATACGGACGCGGCGGGCTTTGCGAAGATTCGCAATCAGTTGAACAAGTATGACATGCGGGCGACGATGCTGGTGCGGACGCCACGGACGGATGATGAGTTGGTGAAGTACGATGCGACGCTGAAGCAGCTTTCGCAGATGGATGGGCGCATTGCTTGTGTGCACGATCCGTTCTCGGGGCGACGGTATGAGCAGTTTAAGAACGCGGCGGAGTTTCATGAGTTTGACAACGTGTGCAAGCTCGCGGTGAGGCGGGCAGAGCCGGTGTTGCGGAAGTACAAGCTGCCGTTGGCGATCGAGAATCATAAGGGTTGGCGGTCGGATGAGTTGGTAGCCTGGGTTCGTTCGGCGCAGAGCGAATACGTTGGGGTTTGTCTCGATCTGGTGAACAGTGTGTCGCTGATTGAGACGCCGCAGCAGACGATCGATACGCTGGCGCCCTATACGATTTATGTGAGCTTCAAGGATATCGGGGTTGACTTTTACAAGGATGGGATTCTGTTGTCGGAGGTGCCGTTTGGGGAAGGGCATCTGGATCTGGCGGCGATTGTGGCGAAGATGCAGAAGAAAGATCGCAACATGATTTTCCAATTGGAGATGCTGACGCGCGATCCGTTGAAGGTGCCGATTTTCACTGAGCAGTACTGGAAGGTTTACGACGAGAAGAGCCCGGTGCCACCGCGGGATCTGGCCATGCTGATTGATTATGTTCGCAACCATCCACCGAAGAAACCGCTACCGAAGACGTCGGGTTTGACGCCGGAACAACATTTGGCGCTCGAAGACAAATTGAACCAGCAATGTATCGATTACGCGAGGGCGAACCTTCCGTCCCTTGCATAGCCGTTTCGTCCCAGACCCAATAAGATCAGGGTTATGATCTGGGACAACCTGCGGTATGCGCTTCGTTCGCTAAAGAATAATCCAGGGTTTGCGCTGGCGGCGATTCTGGCGCTTGGGATTGGCATTGGGCTGAATGCGGCGATGTTCAGCGTGGTGGACGGCATTCTGTTGAAGCCGCTGCCGTTTGCGGAGCCGGAGCGGTTGTTGCAGGTGCGAGAGCGAATTCTGAAGCGGACGACGGACCCGATTCCACTTGCCGCAGGGAACTTTTATGACTACCGCGCGAACTCGAAGACGACCAGTCTCATTGGATATCGCGGCAGCCCGTTTTCGTTGATCCTGCCGAATTCGGACCCGGAGCGTTATGTCGGGATTCAGGTGTCGGAGAACTTCTTTCCGTTTCTTGGGATTCGCATTGTGCGTGGGAGAGACTTTACGGCGGAAGACTACCGGCCGGGGCAGGATCACGGCGTCATTTTGAGCCATGGGTTGTGGACGGAGCGCTTTGCGGCGGACCCGGCTGTGATTGGCCGGCAGATCAATTTGAATGGGCGGCAACGGGTTGTGATCGGGATTGCCGAGCAGGGGTTTGAGTATCCCGCGAAGAACAAAATCTGGGCGCCGTTGGTGCTCGAAGGTTTCGATCTGACGCGGAGAGATTTTCACAATCTGATTGGCCTTGCCCGGATGAAGCCGGGCGTGACGATTGAGCAGGCGCGAACGGAATACAGCGCCTTGCTGAGTGGGATGGTGCAGCGGTTCCCTCAAGAGAACGAGGGGGCGCAAGTTGCTCTAACTTCATTGCTTGAGGACTTCACGGGACCGGTGCGGCCGGCTCTATTGGCGCTGCTTGGTGCTGTGGGGTTTGTGCTCGCGATTGCTTGCGCGAATGTGGCGAATTTGCTTTTAGCGCGGGGTGCTGCTCGGCAGCAGGAACTCAGTATCCGGTTGAGCTTGGGCGCATCGCGGGGGCATTTGATTGGGCAACTGCTGACGGAGAGCTTTGTACTGGCGTTTGCAGGCGGGGCGCTGGGGATTGCGCTAGCTTATGCGGCGTTTCTGGCTTTTAAGCAATTTGCGCCGCAGAATTTGCCGAGGGTGGATCAAGTAACGCTCGATGGGCGAGTGATCTTGTTTACGCTTGCGGCCGTTCTGGTAACGGGGTTGTTGTTTGGATTGTTGCCGGCGATTCGATTGTCGAAGCCCGAGTCGCGCGGGTTCTCGCGGACCTCGTCGTTTGGCAAGGGGCTGGTGGTGGTGCAGGTGGCGGCCGCGCTGGTGTTGATGACCGGGGCGGGGTTGTTGATTCGCAGCCTGTACAACCTGAGTGTCGTGGATCTTGGCTTTGAACCGTCGCATGTGATTACGATGCGGGTGACGCCGCTGCCTTCGAAGTATGCAACGGCTCCTGAGAAGCAGATTCTGTTTGGGCGTGACATTGTGGAGCGCTTGAAGCGGTTGCCCGGGATCGAGAGCGCTGCCCTGTCGACGGATCTTCCGCTGCAAGGAAACGCGCGCTACATCATGCGGATTGAAGGCCGTCCGCCGGTGACGGTGGCGACGGCGCCGCTGGCTGATTTCTTTACCGTGACGCCCGGGTTCTTCGAGGCGATGCGGGTTCCGCTACGTAGGGGGAACACGCTACCGGATGCGGCGGCACCGCCGCACGTGGTGGTGAATGAGGAATTTGTGAAAGTACACTTTCCGAACGAAGATCCGATTGGCAAGAGGCTCGAGATTGGGTTCAGTACGCCGCCGAATTGGCGAACGATTGTGGGTGTCGCCGCGAACGTGAAGAACATGGGTGTCGACAAGCCTTCGCGCGTGCAGGTTTATGGGGCTTACTTTCAAGCGCCTGGGTTGATCCCGGGAATTGCTCCCAGTTTCAGCGTGATTGCGCGCACGAAAGGCGAGCCCAGTGAGATGGCGCAATCGATTCGTCGCGAAGTGTTGTCGGCGGATAATTCTCAGCCGGTTTGGAATATTCAGACGATGACGGAGACGGTGAATGCGTCGCTGTCAAAAGAGCGGTTTACGCTTTTCCTGATGGCGGTGTTTGCTGGTGTCGCGTTTCTGCTGGCGTTGATCGGGTTGACGGGAGTGATGATCTACACGGTGTCGCAGCGCACGCGTGAGATTGGGATTCGGATGGCGATTGGTGCGCGGCCGGTGGATGTGGTGATGATGATCGAGCGGCGGGGGCTGATGCTGGTTGTCGCGGGGCTGGTGATCGGGACGGCGGTGTCGCTGGTGCTGGCGGAGTTCATTGCAAGTCTGTTGTTTTCGACCAGTGCCTATGATCCACTGGTTTTTGCGGGGATGTCGGCAGTGTTCCTGTTGACAGCGTTGATCTCCGGGTGGATTCCCGCGCGGCGGGCGGCGATGATTGATCCGGCCATTACGCTGCGTGCGGATTGACGTGTAACCTAAAAGCACTTCCATGAAAATTCTTGCTCTGTTTTTTGCGCTGGCGCTTTTGGTGCCGGCAGCCCCGACGCGTCTCTTGCGCATGCCCACGGTTAGCAAAAGCCACATTGCGTTTGCCTATGCAAGCAACATCTGGGTGGTTGATAAGACCGGGGGATTGGCGAGGCGGATCACAAGCCACCAGGGACAAAGTTCGCATCCGCATTTTTCGCCGGATGGGAAGACGATTGCGTTTAGCGCGGAGTATGCCGGGAACACCGATGTGTATGTGGTGCCTGTTGAGGGCGGCGAGCCGAAGCGGTTGACCTATCATCCCGGAGGGGATTTGGCGCAAGGGTGGACTCCGGATGGAAAGTCCGTGATGTTTATCAGCGCTCGAAATAGCTCTGCGCCGAGCCCGGCGCCGCGGTTCTGGACGGTACCGGCCGCAGGCGGGATTGAAGAGCCGATCGCGATTCCGCGGGGATTTCAGGGGAAGCTTTCGCCGGGTGGTACGCACATCGCATATCGCATGAATGGAAGTTGGGACGATGAGCGCCGTAATTATCGTGGCGGACAAAACCGGCCCATCTGGATTGTGGATTTGAAGACGTACGATCTGGTGTCGCCGCCGTGGACGGACTCGAAGGAGATCGATCCTGTTTGGGTGAACGAGACGACGGTAGCGTTTCTTTCGGATCGCGATGGGGTGTCGAATGTGTGGTCGTACGAGACGAAAGCAAAGAAGCTGACTCAGCTGACGAAGTTCACGGATTTTGATGTGAAGACGCTGAATGCGGGGGCGGGGATGTTGGTGTTTGAGCAGGCGGGGTTTGTACATGAGCTCGACCCGAAGACAGCGAAAGCGAAGATTGTCGAGATTACGGCGACGGGAGATTTTCCGTGGATGATGCCGCGCTGGGAGGATGTGACGAGCCGCATGACGAACCTGGCGATTTCGCCAACCGGGAAGCGCATTGCGGTCGAGGCGCGGGGGGAGATCTTCACGATCCCGGCTGACAAGGGCGATGTGCGGAATCTGACAAATTCGTCGCGCTCGGCAGAGCGATTTCCTGCCTGGTCGCCCGATGGGAAGTTTGTTTCGTATTTCAGCGATCAGTCGGGCGAGTACAAGCTGATCATTGAGTCGCAGGATGGCATTAGTGCGCCCAGGGAAGTTGCGATTGCGAACCCGACGTTTTTCTATACCCCGACGTGGAGCCCGGATTCGAAGAAGCTGCTGTACACGGATACGAACCTGAAGGTTTGGGTGATGGACATTGCGACTGGGCAGACCAAGTCGATTGGCAATGATCCCTGGATGGTGCCGGCGCGTACGCTGAACCCCACGTGGAGCCCGGATTCGAAGTGGGTGGCTTATTCGAGCCGCTTGAAGTCGCTCTATCACGCGGTATTTGTGGCGAATGTCGAGACCGGGGTTTCGACGCAGGTGACTGATGGCCTGGCTGATTCTGTTTGGCCGGTTTGGGATGCGAGTGGGAAGTATCTCTGGTTTCTGGCTTCGACCGATTTTGGATTGCGGTCGCAGTGGTTGGATATGACGTCCTATGATCACGACACGACATTCAGCCTGTATGTGGCGATGCTGAGCAAGAACGAGGCGAGCCCGCTGCTGCCGGAGAGCGATGAGGATACGGCGGCGCCGCCTGCTCGCACGACAAAGGCTGAGCCGGTGGTTCAGATTGATTTTGATGGACTGGCGAAGCGTATCCTCGCCGTGCCGGGAATCCCCGCGAATCAATACTCGCAATTGCGGGCCGGGGCGGCTGGTACGGTTTACTTTTTGCAGGCTCTGGGCCGGGCTGGTAACGGCGGCGGGGCGCCAGGCATGGGCGGGATCCTACATCGGTATCGTTTGAGCGATCGCAAGCTAGTTCCGTTTGTGACGGGTGTCAGTGCCTATCAGGTGAGCGCGAATGGATTGAAGCTGGTTCACATGAGCGGCGGAGCGTTGCACCTGGTGGATGCGGATAAGGCTGCGCCGACGCCTGGCCAGGGCAAGCTGAATGTCACGCTGCGGATGCATCTGGATCCGAGGGAGGAGTTCCAGCAGATCTTCAACGAAGGGTGGCGGAACCAGAAGCACTACCTCTACGTGGCGAACATGCAAGGCTCGGATTGGAACCGTATGAAGGATGCTTACGGGAGCATGCTGCCGCATGTGATGCATCGCGCCGATTTGAATTACCTGCTCGACAACATGGGTGCCGAGATTGCGGTTGGGCACTCGTACGTCAGGGGCGGGGATATTCCGTCGGTGCCGAACTCACGGGCTGGGTTGCTGGGTGCCGATTTCACGATCGATCAGGGCTTGTACAAGATCAGTCGGATCTATGACACGGAGAGCTGGAACCCTGAACTGACGGCACCGCTCGCGGTGCCGGGGCTGAACGTTGCTGTGGGCGATTACATTCTCGCGATCAATGGTGTGGATCTGAAGGCTCCCGATAGCATTTATCGTTTGCTGGATGGAACGGCGGGTCGGCAGACGGTGCTGCTGATTAACAGCCGCCCTGTTCGCGAGGGTGCCCGGCAGGTGACTGTGGTGCCAACACCGACAGAGGTGGCGTTGCGGAGTCGGGCCTGGGTGGAAGACAACCGGCGATTGGTGGATCAACTCTCGGGTGGGAAGCTGGCCTACGTCTATGTGCCGAATACTGGCCAGCCAGGGTATACGAGCTTCAATCGATACTATTTTGCGCAGCAGGATAAGCTCGGGGCGGTGATTGACGAGCGTTACAACGGTGGTGGTTCGGCGGCGGATTACATCATCGATGTGCTGGGCCGTACCTTTGATGGCTATTTCAACAATGTCGCGGGAGAACGGTATCCATTCACGAGCCCCTCGGCGGGCATCTGGGGCGCGAAGGTGATGATCATCAATGAAATGGCGGGTTCTGGCGGCGATTTGATGCCCTGGATGTTTCGTTATCGCAAGATCGGCCCGCTCGTGGGGAAGCGCACCTGGGGAGGGCTGGTGCACACGGCTGACACGCCGGGGCTGATCGACGGCGGGACAATGATTGCGCCGCGCGGAGGCTTCTTCACGAAGGAAGGTAAGTGGGCTGTCGAAAATGAAGGCACGGCTCCGGATATCGATGTCGAGAATTGGCCGAAGGATGTCATTGCGGGCAAGGATCCGCAGCTCGAGGCAGCGGTGAAGGAAGCGCTTCGGCTGCTGGCGGAGAAGCCTGTGCAGCGGCTCAGCACCGAACCGGCTCCGCCTACCTGGGGGCAGCGCAAGATTCCGCTCAAGCCTTAATTGGCGATGAGCTGTCACATTTCGCAGACCGGTGCCGTTATCGGTGTATCTGGGCAACTCGGAACCATCCACTCTGGCCGAACAATCGAGTGAAGTGGTCTCCTGTGAAGTTACGCAGGAGGAGCAGTTCTTTCGTCAAAATTACCTCGTGATTGTGGCCAGTGCGCAGCGCGTGCTGGGCGATGCGGGGGAGGCAGAAGAGATTGCGGTTACCGTTTTCGCCAAGTTTCTGCGCGAAAAGGTGAAGTGTGACATCCCGATTGGCTGGTTGAAGCGGTCTGCCTTTCTGCTGGCCCTGGACCATCTGCGCGCAAATCAGCGAAGGCGGCGCAGAGAGCAGATGGCACCCAACATCGGACCTCAATTGGCAACACCGGAAGAGGCGTTGCTGTTGGCCGAACAAAAGGAACAAGTGCGATCTGTTCTTGCTGAAATGGCTCCGCGAGATGCGGCACTGCTTTAAGCGCGCGCCGAAGGCCACAGCTATCTGGAACTTTCGATGATGCTCGAGTTGAAGGCCAATTCGGTTGGTACCTTGCTGGCCAGAGCCGAGAAAAGTTTGCAGAGGAGTTCAAGAAGCGCTATGCGAGATGAGGCCACGCAGATGTTCACCATGAAGAAGCTGGAATTGCTGCAAGAAAAACCCGAATTGCAGGATGACGCCATCACACTGGCCTGGCAGCGGACGCAGGCGGAGGCTTTGTCGTCGAGGCCCAATTCGTCCAAGGTGTCGTGGACTTTCGCTGCCGCGGCGGGATTGGGGGTTGTCCTGCTGCTGACGCCTGCCGGACGCGCCACGGCAGAGGCCATGTGGAGATCGCTGACTTTAACTCACGTTGAGAATGTCTCGTTTGACTTCAGCAAGACCACCGTGAATCTGCTGCTGCCGAATGTCTTTCCGATGAGTGCTGCCTCAAACGTCGAAACCCAAAGAACAGAGTCTGTAACGGAAGCGTCCAGCCTGGCTGATTTTTCAGTTCGCGGCCTGCGAACACCCCACTTGCCCTATCCTCCATCCATCAAAGTGATCGATGCGCCAGAGATTCAACGGACGATTGACCTCGCTGCGATTCAGACCGATTTGCGACAGCTGGGGCGAATCCTGCCCAAGTTTCCTACCGGAATCGATGGGGCTCAAATTCGCTTGAAGTCCGGGAGCAAGACGGTGCACACCTCTTATGGACAGTGCCCACAGTTAATTGGTCCGTGGAAGGCTTGTGCGTTCCTGTTGCAGTCGCGCCCCTCAAGGTTGGAACTGCCATCAGGGTTGGCTGTGGACGAGTACATCCGGTTTTCGCTTGAGCTCGCTGGCTTTTCCCCCGAGAAAACGGATGCTTTGGTGAGGCTGCACCGGGCGCAGCCAACGCTGTTCATCCCTCTGAAGACCAATTCGGAAATAAGGCAGGTGCGAGTGCGCGGCACTACGGGGATGCTGATCGTTTACGAAAAGACGAATTCGGTGGATCAGGCCTTTGTGCTGGATTGGCAGGAGGATAGATTCTTGTTTCGAATCTTTGGACGCAATTTCCTACATGCGATCGAGATGGCAGAGACGTTGCAGTAGCAACGTCTCTGCTGTGTTTTACCAATTCGATTGAAGCCTGAGCGAGAAGCTAATCTGCAGAATTCATCTTGAGGATCGTGCCGAGCCACTTGTAAACGAAGACGTGGCTTAATAGCGCAATTGCCGCGAATGCAGCGACGCCGATCCACTGTGTCTTCAGATTTTTTCCCGCAACCACCTCTGCCGAGCCAGGTCTTAGCCCATTCGAAACGTTCAACCCTTTACGCTTCAGATCTATTCTGGCGGGGCTCGCGTGATAGATGCCCACCACCGTCACTTCTGAGCCAGGAACAATGATCGATTCCGTAAGTGTCCACTGATATTTAGCAAGGCCACCATTGCCGACGCGGTCTTCAGCCGCTGGATTCAAAAAGTCTTCGGCTCCGCCTTCCAGAGGGACCGGAGCGTCGAGCGCATTGAGTGCCTCAATGACATTGGCGCCCGGCGCCTTCCACTGCTTTTGTTTGAGACGTTCGTCCATCTTGGCAATGGCATTGCGGGCATCCAGGGTTTCTTGGTTTAAGTGTTCGAGGTTTGAGAATCCTTCGAGCCGAATTGGACCCTAGGGGTGAGTAATTCGCAAGGGGCCATGGCGAGTCCGCGAATGATCGCCGGTATCTGATGGTGCTCTCCAGAGGCGAGGCCTGTCTGACGCCAGACATATTCATACATCAACACTTGCCGTCCGCTCGCGGGAGAGATGACCAGGGGGCCTAATGGTCGCAACCGCCCACTCAGGCTGGTTTGTGCGTTGTTTATCAGCTTTTCAGATGACCCGCCCCTGAGGTATATGGCTATCAGCTCATCGATTGAGCCAGCAAACAGGGCGAGAACGATCGCCGGAGGCACTGCCAATCATTTCGCAAAAGGAAGCGCCAGCCTTTCGAGCTGGCGCACCTCAAAGTAGTAACAGCCAGCCAGCACGGCCAGCATGACGAGACAACCGCGGAGATAACTCATTGCAGTTGCCAGAAGCCGCGACCGTAGCTGCCGGCGATGACGCGAGTGGAATCTGCCGAGATGTAGATCTCGTTGATGTTCACTAGCGGCATGCCGCTGCCGAAGCGAGCCCAGGTGCTGCCTCCGTCGGTCGAGCGGTAGACGCCGAGGTGAGTGCCAGCGTAGAGAGTGGCGCTCGAGTTGGGGTCATTGCGGATGAAGTTTACCGGAATGCCGGCAGGGAAGCCGCCGGTGTCGATGGACGCCCAAGAGACACCGCCGTTTGTGGACTTCCACAGGTGGCTACTGGCGCCATCGGGGGCGACGGATGCCACATAGATGGTGCTGGCGTTGGTGGAGTCGAAATGGATGTAGCTGAGGCTGAAGCCATTGTTGGGGAGGGCGCCGGCGGCCGCCCAGTTCGCGCCGCCGTTGGCGACGATGCCGATGTTATTGACATTGGTCTTTGCCACGGCAATATTGCGGATCACGAAGCTCGTGGTGGGCAGGCCCGTAACCGGGAGTGCCGTCCAGGAGCCTGCGTAGTTAGTTGACTTGTAGACGCGTGTGTTGGCGAATGTGAACAGCGTGTTGTTGTCGGCGGCGACGGCGATCTTGGTGTAGAAGGGGGCATTGCTTGTGCCACATTCTGTGATGCCGCTGCAGGCCTGGGTGAAGCTGGAGCCGTTGTTGGTGCTCTTCTGGATTCGGGAGTTGTAAAGACTGCCGAGCAGAAGGTTGGATGTGGTTTGATGGGCGTCACAGGCAAAGCCGTCGCCACCGATGATTTGATCAAACAATTGAGTAGAGCCGGCCCGGATGCGGGTTCCATTGTCCTGCATGCCCCCGAGGATCGGCTGCGTTGTGAGGAGCGTTGAACAGGCGGAATAGAGCAAGTGCGTGACGATGCCCTTGTTCAAATCGCTGGTCCAAGTGGTGCCGCCATTGGTGGACTTAAACAGACCACCGTCGGTACCCATAAACAGGTTGCCGCTTGCATCAAAAGCCGAAGCATGGAAATCGGCGTGGATGTAGGGCAGGTTGTATTGCGCGAGCCAGTTGGAGATCTGAGAGAACGTCGAGCCTCCGTTCGTGGTCTTGGCCAGAAGCAAGCAACCGCCGAAGTAGACGAGGTTGGGGTCAGTCGGGCTGACGACGATTGTCTGGTTGTACCAGGCTTGGCCATACATCAGATTCGAGACACTCGAAGACTGACGATTGCGGTTTGAATAGCGTTTGGATCTGGCACCGAGCGCTGTCCAGGTGACGCCGCCATTGGTGGAGCGGAAGATCTCGGCGAGGTCATCGTCGGCGGAAGAGTTTGGAACGGCCGCCATGGCGTAAACCGTGGTCGGGCTGGATGGGGCCGATGCCACCGTGGCACGGCCGATGCCGAGACTACTGGTGAACCCAGTGGATTTGGTCCAAGTGGCGCCATCGTTGGTTGTGGTCCATGTTTGTCCGTCGGTGGTGCCGCTTGCTGCGCTTGAAAGAGCCTCCAAGGCAATCACGAAGTTGGTGCCGCCCGTGTGAGCGATCGACCAGACGTAGGGCTGTTCGGCTTGGCCTGTGGCGATGGAGACTAGGCTCCAATTGGCACCGCCATTTGTGGAGCGGTATAGACCTTTGTTGGTTGTGGCCATCACGATTTGTGGGTTGGAGCGGGAAACAATGACCTGAGTCGTGATGGTGGAGTCGCCGAGGTAGACGGGGTTGGACCAGGTAGTGCCGCCATCCGTAGATTTGACCAGACCGATGCCGGTGCCGTCGAATGGATCACCGAGACCCAGATAGAGAGTATTGACATTGGCGGGGTCCATTGCGAGCCAGCCGATAGATAGAGTGCCGAGGCTTTCCGTGATTGGTGCCCAGCTCAGGCCGCCGTTGGTAGTGCGCCATACGCCGCCGCCAGCCGTGGCGATGTAAATGATGCTTGCGTTTGTGGGATGGGTGAGGATGTTGCGGATTCGGCCTGAGTCAGTTTGGGTGAGAGTAGTAGAGCCGTTCTTGATGAAGTTGGAGCCGGTTGGTCCGATGTTAACCCAGTTACTGCCCGACACTGGAGCGCTAGAGGCACCGGGTAACAAAGCAGCGCTGGTCTGGCGCTCTTTGGCGGCGGCATCGAGAATGAACTTGCGGTACTGTGCCTTCCAAGGGCCACCTTTCTTGGCCTTCTCATCGGAGTAGTTTTCGTTGTACCACTCCTCTTGCGCTTTGCGGCGCAAGGAGGCTCGATCCGTTTCTTCATTCTGTTGGGCAAACAGGTAGGTGGCGCCGAGCATCGTCGGCAGTATGGCTTTCAGGGTTCTGGACCAAAACATTGGATCATTCTATACCCCCAGGCGATCGCGTAGTTCTTTTGCTCGCTCCTTGGAAACTGTGATCTCGGTCTTCTTTGTGTCCTTCAATTTGACGATCAGTTTGCCGCCGAAGTAGGTGTAGAGTTCGGCGACGAATTGGAGGTTGACGAGGGTGGAGCGATGGACGCGGAAAAAGCGGGCGGGGTCGAGCTTCTCTTCGAGCTCGCTAATGGTCTGATCGATGATGTAGGCCTTCGATTCGGTGGCGGCAAAGGTGAGTTTGTCTTCGGCGTAAAAGTGGCTGACGCGGGTCAGATCGACGAGTTCGGCTTTGTCGCCGGTTTTGGAGCTGATGCGCTCGGGGTATTGCGGGGAGAGCTTGGTGGCGATTTGGGAGAGCAGGTTCGAATAGTCTTGAGGGGCACCGCGGAGACTCTCGACTTTAGAGACGGCTTGCTTGAGCTTCGCGGCTTCCACAGGTTTGAGCAGATAGCCGATGGAATTCGTTTCGAAGGCTTGCAGGGCGTACTTGTCGTAGGCGGTGGTGAAGATGACGACGGGTTGGTGAACCAGACGGCGAAGGACACCGAAGCCATCGATCTCAGGCATTTCGATATCGAGGAACAAAAGGTCTGGCAATAGCGCGTCGATTTGTTCGATGCCCTCCTGAGGATCGATGGAAGAGCCAATCAGTTCAATGCGAGGATCGGTGGCGAGCATGCGCTTGAGCCGGTCGACGGCCAGCGCTTCATCATCGAGTACGTAAGCCCTTAGCATGGGACGCGGAAGGCGACCTCCATGCCGGGGTTGAGGCGGCGGGTCCAGAGGCTGGAGTTCTCGCCGAATTGGGCTTCGAGGCGTTGCTTTAAGGTGTCGAGGCCGTGCCCTTGAGGGAGGCTTTGGGGATCGAAGCCAGGCCCGGTATCCATCACTTCGAGTTCGAGGCCGTTGCCGTTGCGCCGGGCGGTCACAACAATGTCGGCACCGCTGCGCTGTGCGCCGACGGCGTACTTGACGCTGTTCTCAGCCAAGGTCTGCAAGGACATTGCGGGGAGCTTGACTGCATAGAGCGACTCGTCCACCTCGAAGCGGAAACGAAGGCGGTCACCAAAGCGGACCCGCTCGATCTCAAGATAGTCGCGAGTGATCTTGAGCTCGTCCTCGAGTGAGACCAGGCTGCCGTGACGGTCGAGCGAAAAGCACAAGAGCGCGGCGAGGCGTTCAATGGTGGCTTCCGCCTCTGTGGGGTTGGAACGTACAAGGCTCAGGATCGAGTTGAGCGTGTTGAAGAGGAAATGGGGATGGACGCGGGATTCGAGACTTTGCAGCTTGGCTTCGCTGGCGGCCTTGAGGGCCTTTTCTTTTTCAAGTTCTCTGGTACGAAGCTCCAGGCTGGTGGCCTGCATCTTGTATTTGCTTTCTTCGATCACATACGACACTGTGCCGATGATCATGGTGACTACCCAACAGGTGAGCATCGAGGCTTTGTATTCCAGATACAAATTCACAAACGGCTGCCACTTTAACAAAGCGAACCCAATCGTACCGCCGACCATGCTCAATACGGAGAGCAGCGCCGAGAGTTGCAACCAGCGCAGCCATTTCGAGTGCACAAATCGTGTCGCGCAGCGAGGCAGGATCCACCAGGCCAGGCCTCCGATGCAGGTTGAATAAGTCATCGAAACGAGGAAAGGCCAGAGCAAGCGCTCCAGCCTTGGATTCTTCATGTATGCCGCGGCCACCACCACGAGAGCGAGTGCGATGCAGACATTCAGTAAGAGAAGTTTTCCCAGCTCCTTCATGAGTTACTTTCCAGTGTGGCAGCCGATGCACTGGGTTTGAGCAGCAGGCAGGGGCTGCTTGGTTTCAAACCAGGTAGCGGCGCGCTTGGCGTAAGGAGTGTTCGGCATTTTGTCTTGGATCATGGTGAAGAAATGGTCGGCCTTTTCCTTGGCGCCGATGCGGCTAAAAGTATCGGCAAGACCAAAGAGTAGCTCGCCCTTGGGATGGGTTCCCAGTTGATCGAGGTTCTTTTCCTGCATCTGATAGACAGTGTAATAATCCTCGATCACCGACATAAATAAAGGCTTGGCCATGTCCGGAGGCATAAACTTCGCTCCTGCTGAAAGGACCGCTGCGCGGGGTACCCGGACGCCGATGTTCTTGGGCTCGAGCGCCACGGCCTGATTCATTTCGCCGATGCCGCGGGTGTAGAGGTCCATGCCCTTGGCCATGTCGCGCTTCTGGAAGGCTACGTTCGATTGGTAGAAGAGCCCGGCACCGTGCCAGACCATCGCTTCGGCGTGCTTGGGGTTCTCTTTGAGGGCCGCTTCGGCATTCTTCATGCCCCGCTCCAACGCTTCCGCGTTGCCAGAGAACCCTGCGAAAAAATCGCCGCGAACCAGGTGGTCAAAACGCTCCTGGGAAAAGAGCGCTGTGGTCATTGCAATGAGGAAGATGTGTTGTAGCTTCATGAGTCCAGCTTGGAGCCAATCGTGTTTGGATACCCGAAGTTTCCGACGAAACGCCGGAATTGGCGGATGAAGCGGTTAGAATCGAAGATTGCTCCCTGCCCTTGCCATGATGCTGGTGTCGACCATCAGCTATATCGACCGCAACGCGATTGCGGTTCTGATTCCCAGTATTCAGAAGGAAACGGGCCTGACGGCACAAGAATATGGCTGGATTGTGGCAGCGTTTTCATACGCTTACATGATTGGGAATCCGCTTTGGGGGATGTTGCTGGACCGGCTGGGAGTGCGTAACGGGATGACACTGGCGGTGGCGGGTTGGAGCCTGGCGAGCGCGTTCCATGCCATGGCTGGTGGGCCGGTGAGCTTTGCGCTGTTGCGGACCGGGCTTGGATTCTGCGAAGGGGCGACCTTCCCCGGAGCGCTGCGGACGGTGATGCAAACCCTTGAGCCGGAGCGGAGATCGCGGGGGATTGCGCTGAGCTATTCAGGTGGATCGCTGGGGGCGATCTTGACGCCGTTTATTGTGACGCCGATTGCGGTGGCTTATGGGTGGAGGGCGGCGTTCTGGATTACGGGTTTGGCGGGGATGCTGTGGCTGGCGTGGTGGTGGCGGATTTGCAAGCGGCCAGAGTTGGCGGGCCGGCCTGTCATCAGCCAAGATAGTTTTGCGTGGCGGGACCGGCGCGTGGTGGCGTTTATCTCGGCCTATGCGATGGGGGCTGTGCCGCTTGGGTTTATTCTTTATATGTCGGGGCTTTACTTGTCGAAGGTGTTTGGGCAGTCGCAGGCGGATCTGGGGAAGCTGTTGTGGATTCCGCCGATGGGATGGGAGTGTGGGTATTTCTTTTGGGGATGGTGGATTGACCGGTTGGTGAAGCGGGGCGTGGCAGTGGATGAGGCTTGTCGGAGGGCCTTTACCTGGGGGCTGGTGTTTGGGTTGCCGCTGGTTTTTGCGCCTGGTATGACGAGCTTACCGTTGTTTATGGCGGAGCTGTTTCTCGCAATGTTTGTGACGGGCAGTTTTATTGTGGGCGGCATTGCGTATGCCACTAGCGCGTTTGGCAACGGCCGGGCAGGGCTGATTGCGGGGCTTGGGGCAGGGAGTTTTTCTGCGCTCACGGCGATTACGGCACCGATTTTTGGGGCGTTCTTTGACCAGCATCAGTATGCGATGTCGTTTTGGGTGGCGGCTGCGTTTCCGGTAGCCGGATACGTGTTGTGGCTGTGCTTTAGAGGCGCACCATTATCCGCTTCCGGTACAGCAAGTACACAACGCTGAAGCAGAAGGCCACCATCAGCAGGGCCTGGGCGAGCGAGGCATTGATAGGGGACAGAAACCCGCAGAGCCATTCATAGATTTGCTTGCCCGCGCCTGTCATACCCAGGATGCGGGAGACCATGCCGGACAGCACGAAAGAGACGATGGAATTGGTGCCGTAGATTTCGAAGAACTTCCACTCGACGCGGCTGCGCTCGAGCAAGCCGTAAGCAACGGAGGCCAGGCCCGCCATGAGGAGGACGAAGCTTGGGGTCCAGAGGGCTTTGTTGATGGGGACGATGAGGCCGAGGGCGAGGCCGGCGAGCGAGAGGGCGGTGCCAGTCAGTAGGTAGCGGGAGGCGAGAACACCGAGCAATACCGTAGCGATGGCGGGGACAGTGGAGAGCAGGCCCTCGGGATCCCAGACTTTGGTGCTGCGCCACATGTGGCCTTCGAGAACGATGCCATCGATGAAGCGGGCTGCGTTCGATTCCATGCTCCAGCGGTCGGGGGTTGCGCCAGGGAAAGGAAGGAAGAGCATGACGGCAAGGTAGCCCACGAGAAGGCTCGAGACGGCGATGATCTGACCTCTGCGGGAGGTGTACAGGTAAATGAGTGTGGCGAAGAAGTAGCAAACACCGATCCGCTGGAGAACGCCCGGGATGCGGACGTGTGCGAAGTCAAAACTGGGGATCAGGTTGAGGAGGAGGCCAAGGGCGAAGATGGTCGCGGCGCGGCGGGCGGTGTGGATCACGAGTTTGCCGCGGTTGGCGCCTTCGGCCTTGCGGCGAGCTAGAGAGAGAGTCATGGCGACGCCGGAAATCCATAAAAAGAAAGGAAATACCATGTCGGTTGGCGTCCAGCCGTGCCATTTGGCGTGCTCAAGCGGCCAGTAAATATGACTCCAGGAGCCGGGGCTGTTGACGAGAATCATGAGGGCGATGGTGATGCCCCGGAAGACGTCGAGGGAAAAAAGGCGCTTGGCGGAGGCCATGGCCTATAGGTTTACCTTAGTTTTGCCGATACGAGCACTTATGGTCGATCGAAGACGTAAAGGTGTCGAGCGTAAAGCCTCCTCGCTACAGGTTGTTGTAGTCACGGAGCCGGGTAGCCGTTTTGCGGCCCGTCTTGACGGTACTCTGATCAATCGCAGTGAAGTTGGGTTGTGCGTGGAAGTCGCTAAACCACTGCCATTGGGGATGGCGGTGCAGGTGGAAATTCCGGGGGAGAAGCACAATACGGAATTGTGGAATGGTGTGGTGTGCTGGCTGAACATCAATGGCAACAAGATGTATCGTGCCGGGATCGAAGCACAGATGACTGGGGACAGTGCCGGGAGCGGGTCTCGGGAAGATGACTATTACGAAATTCTTCAGGTGAATCCGAAAGCGGATTTCGAGACGATCCATAGAATCTACAGGATGCTGGCGCAGCGGTATCACCCTGACCATAAGGACACAGGGGATGAGGCGAAGTTTCAGCAGCTACTTGAGGCCTATCAGACCCTGAGGGATCTGGAAAAGCGCGCGGCTTACGACGCCCAGTGGGCAGCCAAAAGGCAGCAAACCTGGGATGTATTCCGCAATCAGAAGGAAGGTCAGGGAACGGCGGCTGAGCGGCGAAAGCGAACGATGTCGCTGGCGGTAATGTATCGCAAACGGCTATGTAAACCGGATAACCCGTATGTGCAGATCCGCGAAGTTGAGGATGTGCTGGGGATCGAAAAAGAGCATCTGGAGTTCGCGCTCTGGTATCTGCGCGACAAGGGCTACATAATGCGGACCGACAATGGACGGTTCTGCATTACCGCGCAAGGCGTGGAAGCCTATGAAGAGATCGAAACAGGAGCGCCAGAAGGCCCGCAGAAGGCGATCGAAGGCGAGCGGCTTCAACCGGCGATGTAGCCCTAAATCTTCGAACTCCTGATCAACAGACCCACTCCGGTGAAGGCTACACCGAACAACATCAGGATTCCAACAGGGATCAGGAAATCCTCTCCCCATTCGACTGTAGCGGCTGTGGCCCAACGGTCTTTGGGGCTGATGTAGAAGCGAGGCTCTTGTTGCGCCAATTTCTCGTCGTAGGGACCATGCCACCCTCGATAGCCGCCAGTATAGGTGTTTCCATTCCAAGAAAAAGTGAACCGTTGGTATGAGGTTTCGGGGATTTTTTCAAGGGCTTTGGCGGTGAACTCCACATTGGCAAGCGGCTGAGTCGGGTCGAATGGCTTTTCTACGCCGACAATCGTACCGGAAATGTACTCCCATGTGGTGAGTCGCTCGTAGCCAAACCAACCGACAGGAATGGCCCCGAGTAGCGGCAACAAGCCGATGGCGACAAAGAGTCCCCAAGGGCCTTTTTTGTTCCAACTCCTGGCGGAGGAAATCGTGAGTGCGACAATTGCCAAAAATACAGTAAAGCTGCTCCAGGCGATGCCTTTATTGAGTGGAGAGCTGCTATCTAGCGAATCCATGCGGACCTCGCGTGGGCTGCCGCGGACCACGGAGATGTTGTGAATGGTTCCCGGGGCGAAGCGAGCGAATTCGTCGAGGGCTTCCTCTGGGTACACAGCCTGACCAGGATCGCCCTCCCAATGGAACCTACTGATCGGTTCATTCGTGGTGACGAGGTCGACCAGGATCGTGTAGAGCGGTTCCTCGATCGAATCCGAATCGGTGCGGCCAAAATCGACCTTGAGCTTGGAACCCACAACCTTAGCCGAGTACTTACGCATGGTGTAGGCGTCACGGAAGTTAGAAGCCGCGTTCCAGCCGCAGAGCGCTGCCAGGAGACCGAAGATGATTGCGGCGATTTTCACCGAAAGCTCCTTTGTGTACGGATTGCTTCACGCAACTGCCAATAGTATTCGTTTCGATCGATCTCAACTACACCGAACTGATCGAGATGAGGCGTCCAGTATTGTACATCGAGCAAGCTAAAACCCTGCTTTTGAAGTTGGTCGACCAGACTCGCGAGAGCAACTTTGCTCATGTCCCGGACGGTGTGGAATTTTGATTCGGCAAAGAAGGCTGCGCCGATGTGGATGCCGTAGGTGCCACCCGCGAGCTGGCCGTCCACCCAGACTTCGACGGAGTGGGCGTGGCCTTCGCGTTGGAGCTGGCTGTAGACTTCGACGAAACGATCGGTAATCCAGACCCCATTGTCTTCGCGCTTGGCGCAGGCTCGCATGACTTGCTCGAAAGCTTGATCGAAAGTGACTATGAAGCGGCCTTGCTTGAGTGTGCGGGCGAGGCTTTTCGAGATGTGGAATTGCGAAAGTGGCAGGACTCCGCGCCGCTCCGGCAGGTGCCAGGAGTAAACAGGCGCATCTTCATGGCCCATCGGGAAGATGCCTTTGCGATACCCTTCAAGAACCTCGTGCGGATCCAGATGTTCCGTCACGCGAATCACATCCACATACTGAGTGTAGAGGTTTCACGATGGTTGAGAAAATCCGTTGGGGCGTTTTGGGGAATGCAAAGATTGCGCGGGAAAAGGTGATCCCGGCCATGCAGAAGGGGGAGCGCAGTGTTGTCGTGGCCATGGCTTCGCGCGATACGGCCAAGGCGGAGCCTGTTTGCGCGGCGCTTGGAATCGAGAGACTGCATGGCAGATATGAAGCGCTACTGGCGGACCCGAATGTGGATGCGATCTACAATCCGCTGCCCAACGATCTGCATGTGCCCTGGTCGATTCGGGCGGCGGAGGCGGGCAAGCACGTGTTGTGCGAGAAGCCGATCGGATTGTCGACGAATGAGGCTCTGGATTTAATCGCCGCGCGGGACCGCAATGGCGTGAAGATTGGCGAAGCGTTTATGGCGCGGACTCATCCCCAGTGGTTGCGGACCAAGGAGTTAGTGGAAAGCGGAGCCATCGGAGAACTGCGGCTGATGACTTGTGTGTTCAGCTATTTCAACCGGGATGCGGCGAATATTCGGAATCAGGTGAGCGCAGGCGGCGGGGCGTTGATGGATATCGGCTGCTATCCCGTGACGCTGTCGCGGATGATTTTTGGAGGCGAACCAGTAAGGGTTGTCTCGAGTGTGGAAAGGGACCCGGAGTTCGGGACCGACCGTTTGACGAGCGCAATTCTTGACTATGCGCAGGGGCAATGCGTGTTTAGTTGCTCAACGCAATTGAACCCGTATCAGCGCGTGATTGTGTTTGGTAGCAAGGGAAGAGTAGAGATTGAGATCCCGTTTAATGCCTTGCCGGATCGGCCGATGCGAATTCTGGTTGAGCCGGGAGGAATCGTGGAAGAGATGCCTGTTTGCGACCAGTACACGATCCAAGGGAATCTGTTTAGCAAGGCAATTCAAGAGGATGGCGTAGTGCCGGTGCCGCTTGAAGAGGCGTTGGCAAACATGAAAGTGATTGAGAGAATCTTTTCGGGCCAATGAGCTTTTTTGTGATTTGCTGACGTTGTACTTGGGTGAGATGACAGCAGCACAATATGTGAATCTTTACCACACGATCAGTGTTCCGGTGTATCGGGTGAAGAACGATGTGGTGAAGGTTGAAGGCGTTGTAAGTACGCCTGTGGACGAGTACCTGAATCGCCGCTACACGAACCGGGCCGGCTATTCGCATGATCAGCGATGGGCGTTGCGTGCCGGAATTTGGAGTTTCATCGAAACTCACGCGGGTCTCATGGACACCCCAGTGTTCTTTTTCGGTAAGGGCATTCGAATCCAGAATCAGACGAGTCCTTTGGAGTATGTAGATAAGGATATGTTCAACGCGGCGTTTGTGGGCAAGGCGGACCCCAAGATGCTGCAAGCCGTCATCCATGCGATGAGCTATTGGCGTGGGTGGCGCGAGCAGGAGCAAGCGGCCGGCTTGCCATCCCTTGCGTCGCTCGTGGATATGTTTCTGGGGTCGGATTGCAATGGGTTTGTGGGGAACTACATGAAGACGAAGTACAAGAACTATGAATTCCGATGCGGACCATCGTCGCCGGAAGAAGACTTCTTTTACAATCGGCAAACGATTCGAGACAATCCGATCGACCTTAGGGCCGACGACGTGATCCTGCTGAACCGGACGCCAAAAGCGTCTAAAGGCGAGGTGGCCGTGGATTGGGACAAGAAAACGAAAAAGGACATGGAGGATGAGCTTTCAAAGAAGCGGCCGCTGGTGGGGCACATCATGGTGATCTCGAGCGTCGACCTGGTGTCGGGTAATGAAGCGATCGCGTGGGTGAGCGAGTCGGCGACGAGTGCGGTGGTGAATGGTGGACCGCGGACCCTTCCGTGGACGCTAAGACGGATAGGGACCTATCAGTGGAGAATGGTGGGTCGCGACCGGGAAGTTCATTCCATCATCAAGGTGAAGCGAACAGGATAGTGGAGACCCTATGATCGAAAGATGAGTCGAGTGATTTATCTTTCGTTCGTTTGCTGGAGTGCTTTGCAAGGGCAACGGTTCGCTGTTGAAGAAGCGACGATTGCTCAAGTGCATCAGGCAATGCGGGCAGGGCGCGTGACGTGCCGCGAGCTTGTCCGGCAATATCTGGACCGCATGGAGAGACTGGATCGCGGGGGCCCCCGGATCAATTCACTCGTGTTGGTAAACCCGAACGCGGAACGGGAGGCGGTTGAACTGGATCGTCGATATGCATCGGGCGGGCTGACTGGGCCGCTGCATTGTGTGCCTGCGATCGTGAAAGACAACATGGAAACCGCTGGGCTTGCGACCAGCAATGGGGCGCTGGTGTTCTCGAAGTACGTGCCTCGGCGGGATGCGTTTCAGGTGGAGCGGATCAAGACAGCGGGTGCGATTGTGCTTGCGAAGTCGAACATGGCGGAGTGGGCGTTCAGCCCCTACGAGACGGTGTCGTCTGTACTGCCGGGATACACGAAGAACCCTTATGCGCTGGACCGCGTGACGGCGGGATCGAGTGGTGGCACGGCAGCGGCCGTGGCGGCGAATCTGGGCTTGGTTGGCCTGGGTTCGGATACCGGGAATTCCATTCGTGGGCCTTCGTCGCATCAGGCTCTGGTGGGCATTCGATCGACGATGGGATTGACGAGCCGGAGCGGGGTTTTCCCGTTGAGCATTCGCGCTGATATTGCGGGGCCGATGACGCGCACGGTGGAGGATGCGGCGCGAGTTTTGAATGTGATTGTGGGACAGGATGCGCGAGATGCGGTGACTGTGTCGCGGCCGGCGGTTGATTACACGAAAGCCTTGAACGCGACGGCTCTTCAGGGGGCGAGGATCGGGATCTTGCGGCAGGCGTATGAGCGAGACACGACGGACGCCGAGATCTTGCGGGTGTTTGCGAAGGCGATCGAGGATCTGAAGAAAGCCGGGGCTGAGGTGATCGATGGAGTGCGCGTGGAGGAGATCGAATCGCTGCGGCAGCCACGAGGATGTATGGGTTTCAAGCATGACCTGAACCAGTTTCTGGCCGAGAGAAAGGGGCAGGTGCCTGCGGAGGATCTTGGCGCAATTGTAAAGAGTAATGGGTTTCATCCCAATCTCAGAGGCAGGCTGGAGGCCGCAGAGAAGAGCACGCCGGCCGGGCCAGACTCCGCGGAGTGTAAGGCGGACGATGAGTATCGCGAAAAGGTGCGAGTGGCAGTGCTGAAGGCGATGGATGCGAAAGAGTTGAGCGCCCTCATTTATCCGACCTGGTCGAACCCTCCACGGTTGATCGGTGACTTGAATACGCCACATGGGGACAATAGCCAGTTCTTTTCACCAACCACCGGATTCCCGGCAATCAATGTTCCGATGGGCTATACGCGCGGAAACACATTGCCGATTGGGTTGACGATCCTGGGGAGGCCGTGGTCTGAGTCGACGCTGATTGGGCTTGCCTATAGCTACGAACAGGCAACCAAACACAGAAAACGTCCGGTGATGATTGAATCCGGCACGGTTTCACGCTAGTTCAGGTATGACACGTAGATTGATTCCTTTTACACTTGCCGCGGCCGTTTGTGGAATGGCGCAGCAGAGCCCCGCCGGGGACTGGATTATGAACCTGCTTCGCGCCTCGATGAAGACGAAGAAGGGCGTGACGGTTCACGTGAAGGGTCAGGCGATCTCGATGATCGTCACCGCGATTGGCGACCACTATGTGGAAGGCCGCAATCAGCAGTCAGCGAAGATTGTGGTTCGCACTGCGGCGATTGACGCGGCGATGATGGCCTAGTTCGGGCGCAGGCGGTACTTGTCGTAAAGGCGAGTGTGCTTCGATTCGAGGCTTTGCTGCCGACCCTGGATGAAGAGCATCTTGACGTCGGTTTTGACCTCGAGCGGGTCGCCGTTGGTGACTAGCAGGTCGGCGTATTTGCCCTTTTCGATCGAGCCGTACTTGTCGCCCACGCCCCAGATTTCGGCGGCGTTCAGGGTGATCGCCTTGAGCGCTTCCTCATAAGGAAGGCCGTAGGCGCTGGCGCTGGCGGCCTCGAATGCGATGTTGCGAGCGAACTGATTGGCGAAGCTGCCGAAGGCGAACTTCACACCAGCCTTGTGGAGCTGGCCGGGCAATGCATAGTTAAAGTCGTAAGGCGCATCGGCTTCTGGCGGAAGCTGCGTGACCGGCCCGAGAATGCAGGGGATCTTCTTTTTCGCGATGTCTTCGACGGCGGAGCCAGGATCCCGGACATCGGCGAGGATGAGCTTGATCTTCTGCGCTTCGGCGAATTGGATAGCCGCGAGGATTTCGCGCTTTTTTGAAGCAGTGATCATCACTGGGGCCTTGCCTTCAAACAGAGGGATCATCGCCTCATAGCGGACGTTGACCTTGAGGCCTGGAGTCTTCGCATTCTTGGCCGTCATGTAGGCACGGGCTTCGGCGAAGAACTTATTGATCTCGGCCATCTGCGTGTCGAAGCGACGCTTTGCATCGGCGAAGGACCCGCGGGTGGTTTGGAAGGTGTCGAAATCGAAGCTGCGCGAGGACATGGTGGGGAAACGCATCTGGTATGCGGCGGTACGGTTGATTTCCATCTCTTCGTACGTGTAGCCGTCCAGGTGGATGAGAGCCGCTTGACCCATAATGATGCCAGCTCCACCCCCGCCGAAGCCGCCGCCGCCACCGGGTAGTGTGATGACGGTTGAGATGCCGTTGGCGCGGACTACGGGGATGTGTTCGGTTTCAGGGTTGATGGCGACAATGGCGCGGAGCTGCGGGTTGAAGTCGCCGAGTTCGCCCGTGTCGTTGGTTTCGCGGATCGAGGAGATCTCGCTGAGGCCGATGTTTGTTGCTGAGTTGATGATGCCGGGGTAGACTTGCAGCCCTTTGCCATCGATGACGCGGACGCCCTTGGGAGCAGACTTGAGGCCAATGTCGGCAATCTTGCCGTCGACGACAAGCAGCGTGGTGTTTTCCACCTTGGGGCTGGCGACCGGGAACAGCGTGACGCCCTTCATGAAGAAGCTGTCTTTTTCGTTGGCAAACAGGGTTGTTGCGAGAAGCAGAAGAAGTGAAGTACGCATGTTATTGAGGCCTCCGTTGGGCGGTGCCAGCGGCAGGGCCCGGGCGGCGTTGCTGCTCTGATTTGAACTTGTCTTCGAGTGCCTTTTTAGCGGCTTCTTTCTTCATTCGCGCGCTGGCGTCTTCGTCGCGATCGAAGTATTTGACGCCGTCGATGTAGACCTGCTGGGCGCGGGCGAAGCTGGAGAGCGGGTGCTTGTCCCAAATGACGAAGTCGGCGTCCTTGCCGGGCTCAATCGAACCGACATACTTGTCGACCTTCAGGTGAATTGCGGGATTGATGGTGACCAGCTTGAGAGCTTCCTCTTCGGTGAGGCCGCCGTACTTCATGGTCTTGGCGGCTTCCGTATTGAGGCGGCGGATGGTGTCGGCCGAATCGGAGTTGACGCTGGCGAGGACACCCTTGCGAACCATGATGGCCATGTTGTAAGGGATGGCGTCGTAGGCTTCGATTTTGAAGGCCCACCAATCACTGAAGCCAGCGCCGGCCGAGCCGTGCTTGGCCATTTCCTTGGCGACCTTGAAGCCTTCGAGAATGTGCTCGAAGCTGGTGATCTTGAAACCGATCTGCTCGGCGATGCGAATCATCATGAGAACTTCGTCACCGCGGTAGGCGTGAACGTGGACGAGACGTTTGCCTTCGAGCACTTCGACGAGAGGCTCCAGTTGGAGATCTCGGCGGGGTGGAATGACGGTTTCGCCCTTTGCCTTTTGGGCTTCGTACTGCTTCCAGGATTCGCGATACTCTTTGGCACGTGTGAAGGCCTCAACATAGACATCCTCGATGCCCATGCGAGTGCCGGGGTAGCGCAGCGTATTGACATTACCTGCACCGACGCGACCGCCGGTGGGGTTGCCCTGACGCTTCGGGTTTTCGCCGAGAGCGAACTTGATCGAGGGTTGGGATTTGTCCCAGATCATCTCGTCGGCTTTCTTGCCCCAGCGCAGCTTGATGAGGCTGTTTTGTCCACCGATGGCGTTGGCGCTGCCGTGGAGGACGTTGGCGATGGTTGTGCCGCCGGCGATGGCGCGGTAGATGGCGGCGTCTTCCGGGTTTAAAACGTCTTCAATGCGAACCATCGAGGAGACCGAAATGGAGCCTTCATTGATGGAGTCGGCTGCAATGTGGGAGTGGCTGTCGATGATGCCGGGCAGAACGTATTGGCCCGAGGCGTCGACGATCTTCGCGTCTGGCGGGACCAGAACCTTTTCGCCGACTTCTTTGATCTTGCCGTTCTCGACCACCATCGAGCCCTTGACGGTACCTTTGGTGACCGTGAGGATGTTGGCGTTTTGAACCACCAGTGGCGGATCGGCCGCAAGGAGGCCGAATGCTGCAAACAGGGTCAGGGGGAAATGTTTCATCGTGATGCCGCCGTTTCTTCAACCGTGGGGTCGTGCTTCACACCATCAATCACTACAAACTGGACGCGCGTGGAATCTTGAAATAGGTCGCCTTTGGTGACCGTGAGGTTAGCCACCTTGCCCTTCTCGATCGAGCCGAGGCGGTTTGAGACGCCGAAGATTTCTGCGGCGCCAAGTGTCATCGCCTTGACGGCTTCACTTTGCGGGAGGCCCGCATCGATCGCGCGTTTCACTGCTCGAATGGCTGCGGCTGGAGAGTCGACGCCAATCGTGGAGAAGGTGAATTTGACGCCCGATTTGGCCAAAACTCCGGGAGTGGACGGGGCCTGGTCGCGAAGCTCAAGAACCTTGAGGTCCTCTCGATCCTCAGGGTCGCCATCACGGGTGCCTTCAGGCCAGCGAAGGTTGACGATGGCGGTAATGCCTGCCTTGGAGAGCTCTTCGCCACGGCGGAAGCCTTCGTGAAGCCCGTAGAGAACTGTCTTGGTGGGGAACTCTTTGGTGAGGCGCAACATGCGATCGATCTCATAGGCGCGCACCGCGGGAAAAAGAGTGCGGGGAGCTTCGAGGATGCCTTCGAGGGCCTTTTCGTAGCCGGGTCTTGGCAGCTGTGGATTCTTGGCCGCAATCGCGGTGGCCTCCCTGTAATGAACCGCGTCGATGTAGGTTTGTCGAAGGTAGGCGATGACGCCCATCAGAGAGTTCGGGAAGCCGCCTCCGCGATTGGTCGAGAGGGTTGTGTACATGCCAACGGAAGGCTCGACAACCATTTGCGAGGTGCGTTCTGCAGCGAGGTTGATGACGGCGCCCTGGCCGGCGAAGATTCCCGAGGTGGGGAAGGTGACTGCAGTGGTGAAGCCTGCCGAGCGGGCTTGTGGCAGGCGCCGGTCGGTGGTCTTGACCTGGTCGGCTGCCTTGACCCAGGGAGTTGTGAGCGGGCGATCTTCGGGGCCGCGCGAGATTGAGACCGGAGCTGCTGCGATTGAGGGCGGCGGTGCGCCGGCTCCGAAACGGCTGACAGGCGCCACGGCATCCAGGCCCAGTGTAGACAGTCCATCGATCAGGCCGGGGTAAATCGTCAGACCTTCTCCTTCGACTATTTGCGATCCGGCGGGGGCCGTGACATTCTCGCCCACCGCTGCAATAAAGCCGCCGATTACGAGCACCGAGCCCTTGGCGATTGGGGGTGCACCGACGGGAACGATCTTCGCGTTGCGGATGAGCAGTGGAGGATTGCCGTCCGCTTTGAGGGTGGCAGCCAGGGGCGCTAGAGAGGCCCATTTCAATATGTCCCGTCGCCGTGTCGTCATATGGATTGCTAAAGTATAGAAGATTTCTCTCAATTCATGCCCATCACTTATAGCCAGGCTGGCGTCAACATCGAAGAAGGCGAAAAGACCGTCGATTCCATCAAGGACGCTGCGAAGCGGACCTTCTCGTCGAATGTTCTAACAGGCATTGGTAGCTTTGGCGCTGCCTTTCGGATCAAGGGTTACAAGAAGCCGGTGCTCATTTCGAGTGCCGATGGGATTGGCACCAAACTGAAGGTTGCCATTATGGCCGGCAAGCATGACACGGTGGGCGAATGCCTGGTGAACCACTGTGTGAACGACATCATGGTGCAGGGGGCGGACCCGCTGTTTTTCCTCGACTACTTTGCGATGGGGGAACTGGATTCGGCTGTTGCGTCTAGCGTGATTCTGGGTATTGCGCGCGGATGCGAACGTAATGGCTGCGCGCTGATTGGCGGCGAAACGGCCGAGATGCCGGGGCTGTACAAGAAGGGTGAGTATGACGTGGCGGGCTTTATTGTGGGGGCATGCGAAGAGAAAGGGCTGATCACGGGACAGACGATTGTGCCCGGGGATGTGTTGTTGGGCTTGCCAAGTGATGGGTTGCACACGAACGGGTACTCGCTTGCGCGGAAGCTGTTGTTCGAGGTGGCGAAGTACAAGGTTGGCATGGTGTTGCCGGAGCTTGGAGAAACCGTGGGAGAGGCGCTGTTGCGTGTGCATTTGAGCTATGCGTCAGCGATGCGGGCCTTGCGCAAAGAGAAGCTATTGAAGGGTGCGGCGCATATCACCGGGGGCGGCATCACTGACAATACGCCGCGCATGTTGCCGGCCGGGACGAACGCCAAGATCCAAACCAAGGCATGGCAGGTGCCGCCGTTGTTCACGCTGTTGCGGGATATCGGCAATGTGCCTGAAGCCGATTGGCGCCGGACGTTTAACCTTGGCATCGGCATGATTGTGGCGGTGCCGGAGGCGGGTGTCGCCAAAGCAGTGAAGGCTCTGAACAAGGTCGGTTCTCAGCCCGTGGAATTGGGCAAGGTGGTGAAGGGCAAGAAGAGCGAGAAGCCGCGGGTGATCTACGTTTGAAGCGGCTGGCTATTTTGCTGAGTGGGCGGGGGAGTAATTTCCAGGCGATTCATCGGGCCATTGCGGAGGGTCGGCTCAAGGCTGAGATTGGTTGTGTGATCTCGAACGTGCCGGATGCGCCAGGCATCGAGTATGCGAAGGCCAATGGCTTGCCTGCGTATGCGCTGAGTTCCAAGGGTGTGCCGCGAGCCGACTTTGACCTTCAGGTGAAACGGATTATCGACGAGGCCAAGGTGGACTTGATCTGCCTGGCGGGGTACATGCGGTTGTTGAGTCCGGCCTTTATTCAGGCCTATGCCGGAAAGATTCTCAACATCCATCCGTCGTTGTTGCCCAGCTTTCCTGGTTTGCATGCGCAAAAGCAGGCTCTCGATCATGGCGTGAAGATCACGGGCTGTACGGTGCATCTGGTGGATGAAGGGCTGGATACGGGGCCGATTCTGGCGCAAGCGGCTGTGCCGGTGATGGAAGGCGACACGGAAGAGACGCTAAGCGCGAGGGTCCTGGTAGAGGAGCATCGGTTGTATTCGGAAACAATTGGGGTTCTGTTGCGGGGCTTGTGAGCCGTTTGCCCTGGCTTGTGTTGATTATGCCTGGGGATGAAAGGCTTGATGGACGGCGGAGGCGAACAGATCGAGATCGGCTGCGTTGTTGTAGAGGTGGACGCTGACGCGGAGCCAGCCGTGGCGGGCGCTGACAATGATGTTGCGCTCCAGCAGCTTGGCAGCAAGGACGTTTGACTCGATGCCGTTGAAGCGGCAGCAGACGATGGGGGAGTTGTCGTGAGCGATCGTGCCGCCTAGCGCTTCTACTTTTTTTCGAAGCAGCGATGCCAAGTGGAGGACACGTTGTTCGATCACGTCTGTGCCGAGGCTCAGGAAGAGGTCAACGCTGGCTTCCATTGCGCAGAGCAGAGGCATGGCAGGGAAGTAGCCTTCGTAACGCTCAGCGTCTTCTGAGAAGATTGGCGTGCCGTGGTGGAGGTTCGACCAATCACGCCAGTTGAGGTGGGATCGCCAGCCGATCACGTTTGGTTCGAGCCATTTGCGTACTTCCGGCTTTACGTAGAGGAAGCCTGCGCCTGTGGGGCTAAGCATCCACTTGTAGCCGTGCACCGCCAGCATGTCGATGCCGAGCGCCTGGACATCGAAGCGGATTGCGCCGCAGCCCTGTGTGGCGTCGACGTAGTGAAGTGCATTCGGTGCAAGGCGGCGAATTTCGGCAAGCGGAGCGCGCATGCCCGTGACGTAATTGAGGGCGCTCACGATGACAAGCCGCGTGCGATCGTTGATGGCTTGAGCGAGATCGTTGAGGGGAGCTTCGATGAACTCGACGCCGCGACGGGTGAGGAGGCTCGGGCCGTAAGTGTTGTTGGGGAATTCGGGGTCGAGGGTGACGATGCGGTCGCCGGGTTGCCAGTCGATGCCGCTGAGTGCGATGGAAAGGCCGTGGGCGGTGCTTGGGATGAAGGCAATGTCCGCCGGTGTGGCGTGAACCAATTGGGCGAGTTTTGCCCTGAGGCGGTCTAGGTCGTCGAACCATTTTGGGGCATCGACGGCAGCCGTTTGATCCCGCCGCTGAAGGTGAGTCAGGACGGCTTGGCTTGCCGCTTGGGGGAGTTGCCCCATGGTGGCGGAGTTGAGAAAGGTCTTCGTTGCGAGAGCGGGGAACTGGGCGCGGATCGCCGCCCAGTCTACTTGTTCAGCTTGGCCTTGACCCATGACATTACTTCCGTAAGAGGCATTTCGGACAAGACCTTGCCGCGGCGCTCGACCACTTCAACGATGCCTTGAGCGAGCTTCTTGCCGACGGTGATGCGGAAGGGGATGCCGATCAGGTCTGCGTCTTTGAACTTGACGCCAGGGCGCTCGTCGCGATCGTCGAGTAGAGCATCGATGCCAGCCTTCTTGAGGTCGCCGTAGAGATCGAAAGCTGCCTTCTTCAAGGATTCATCGCCAATGTTTACTGGGGTGACGACGACTTCAAAGGGGGCAATCGAGGGCGGCATCGAGATGCCGTCCGCATCGTTGTACAGCTCGACGGCTCCGCAGAGGACTCGCTCCACGCCAATACCGTAAGAGCCCATGATGACCTTGACTTCTTTGCCGTCTTCGTTGAGGACATCGAGGCCCATGGCCTTCGAGTACTTGTAGCCGAGCTTGAAGATGTGGCCGATTTCCATGGTCTTGAGAATTTCAAGAGGAGCGCCGGTGTTGATTTCGGTGTCGCCCGATTCGACCTGGCGGATGTCGGCGAATTTGGCGGTGAAGTCTTCGCCGGGGGTGACGTTCAGAAGGTGGTAATCATCTTTGTTCGCGCCAGCGACCATATTCTTGCGGCCTTCGAGCGCGCTGTCGGCGTAGATGGTGAGCTTAACGCCGACGGGGCCGAGGGAGCCGGGATCGGCACCGAAGATCTCGCGAATTTCTTCCGGGTGAGCGGCACGGTATTCTTTGCAGCCCGTGGCGGCGATGAACTTCGTTTCGCTGAGTTGGTGGTTGCCGCGCAGCAAAGCAAGCATCGGAACCTGTTTGGTGCCGTAGTCGACGATGACCACATAGGTCTTGATCAGCGAGGTTTCCGGTAGCTTCAGGAAAGCGGCGACTTCATCGATGGTTTTGGCCGCGGGGGTGTGGATCTCGCTGGGGTCGAGGGCTTCTTCGGAATCCGGAGCCGCGATGGGCTTGGGCTCTGAGACAGCCTTCTCGAGGTTGGCGGCATAGCCGGTTTCGCGGCAGACGACGACAAAATCTTCGCCAGCATCAGTGGCAACCATGAACTCCTGGCTGGCGCTACCGCCCATAGCGCCAGAGTCGGCCTCAACGACGACGTACTCAATGCCGCAACGATCGAAGATCTTGCAGTAGGCCTGGCGGTGCTTTTCGTAGCTGACGTCGAGGCCGGGGGCGTCGATGTCGAAGGAGTAGGAGTCCTTCATGAGGAACTGGCGAACACGGAGCAGGCCGCTCTTGGGGCGTGGTTCGTCACGGAATTTGGTCTGGATTTGATACCAGATTTGGGGCAATTGCTTGTAGCTGCGAAGTTCTCCGCGGGCGATGGCAGTCATGACCTCTTCATGGGTCATGCCGAGGCAGAGATCGCGCTGCCAGCGGTCCTTGAGGCGGAACATGTTCTGGCCCATACCGGTCCAGCGGCCGCTTTCCTGCCAGATTTCGGCGGGGTTAAGCGCTGCCAGGTGGAATTCCTGTGCGCCAATTGCTTCCATTTCCTCGCGGATGACCTTCTGAATTTTCGACATGCTGCGCTGGGCCAGGAGCAGGTAATTGTAGATACCAGAGCCCATAGGGCGGATGTAACCGGCCCGCAGTAAGAGACGATGGCTGGCGACTTCAGCGTCGGCCGGGACTTCCCGCAACGTGGGGATAAACAGGTGACTCCAGAGCATGGTGGGGGTAAGTTATCGAGTCTAGCATGCTAAACTGAAGATTCTTCGCTCTATGAAGATTGCCATTGGCGCGGATCACGCCGGATTCCTTCTGAAAGAAAAGTTGCGAGATGAGCTGCGTGCTGCTGGCCATGCAGTCATCGACGCGGGCACAACCTCCACAGAATCTGTAGACTATCCTGACTTTGCGGAAAAGGTGTCCAAGTATGTGTCGACGGGTGCGGTAGACAAGGGGATCCTGGTTTGTTTTTCGGGTGTCGGGATGTCGATTGCCGCAAACAAAGTAAACGGAATCCGCGCGGCATTGGGCACGGGGCCGGATGAAGTAAGTTTTGTGCGCAAGCACAACGATGCGAATGTGCTGGCGATCGGTGCGCACTTCACCGACGAAGACACAGCCAAGAAAATGACAGAAGTTTTTCTCTCAACCGAGTTTGAGGGAGGCCGCCACGCTCGCCGCGTGGCGAAGGTAGCCGCGATCGAAAATCACCAGAAAGGTCAGTCCCAGTAACACCATGAACGACTCCCAGCGTATGGGCCGCTCTCTCGCCCAGGTAGACCCCGCCGTCGCCGAAGCTGTCCTGCATGAAACCGCGCGCCAGCAAGGGTTTCTCGAGTTGATCGCAAGCGAGAACTTTACTTCCGAAGCCGTGCTTGAAGCGACGGGTTCGGTATTCACGAACAAGTACGCAGAAGGGTATCCGGGCAAACGATACTACGGTGGTTGCGAGCATTCTGACGTCGTCGAAAATCTGGCACGAGACAGGGCCAAGCAGTTGTTCAACGCGCAGTATGCCAATGTTCAGCCGCATTCTGGCTCGCAGGCCAATCAAGCCGCCTATGCCGCTGTGCTGAACCCTGGCGACACGATTCTCGGAATGAATTTGTCTCATGGTGGCCACCTCACTCATGGACATCACCTGAATTTTTCGGGCAAGCTTTACAAGATCGTGCCCTACGGCGTTCGGCAACAAGACGAACTGATCGATTACGAAGAAGTCGCCCGGCTCGCCACCGAGCACAAACCGAAGATGATCATTGCCGGCGCCAGCGCCTACCCGCGGGTGATTGACTTCAAGCGGTTCCGCGAGATTGCGGATTCTGTGGGGGCGGTTTTCCTGGTGGATATGGCGCATTATTCGGGTTTGATCGCCGGCGGTGTGTATCCAAATCCTTGTGAGCATGCTCACATCGTGACTTCGACGACGCACAAGACCTTGCGTGGACCCCGCAGCGGAATCATTTTGGCTGAAGAGCGCTTTGGCAAAGAGATCGACAAGAACGTGTTCCCTGGTGCGCAGGGTGGCCCACTGGTGCATGTCATGGCCGCCAAGGCGGTTTGCTTCCTTGAGGCGATGCAGCCCGATTTCAAGGTGTACGCGCAAAACGTACTCGATAACGCAAAGGTACTTGCCGGCGCGCTTCAGGCAAAAGGCTTCCGCATCATTTCTGGCGGCACCGATTCACACATCGTGTTGATGGATGTGTTCTCCAAGGGTGTGAAGGGCAAAGAAGCTGAAGCAGCTCTGGACCGCGCGCATATCACCGTGAACAAGAATTCGATTCCGTTTGATGTGAATCCGCCGTTGAACCCCTCGGGCATTCGCCTGGGCACAGCGGCATTGACCACGCGTGGCTTTGGCGCCAAGGAATTTGAGCAGGTGGCCAAGCTGATCGCTGAAGTGCTGGCTGACACTGCCAGCGAAGAACGCAGCGCTGCGGTGGCCCGCAAGGTGCAGGCGTTGACCGATGGCTTCCCGCTGTACCCCTGGAAGCTGGCACCCGCTCACGCCTAGAGCGCAACTATGCGCATCGCGATTGACGTACGCCACTCCCGTGATTACGGGATTGGCACGTACATTCGCAACATGGTGCAGTCGCTGGCGCGCATTGATGACCAGCATACGTATGTGCTGGCGGGCCGCAAAGAAGACTTGCGGGAGTTTGGGGAGTTGCCGGGCAACTTTCGGCGGGCTGTGTTTCCCCGCTCCGACTCCGGCTTATTGAACCAAGTTTCGTTTCCGCTGTTTTTGCGCAGGCTGAAGCCAAACCTTTGCCACGTGCCCTTGAATGCCGCACCGTTGCTGATGCCTCAGCCTTATATCGTGACGATTCACGATATGAGCAGTTTACTGTTTCCAGAATCGACTCCGTCAGAGACGACCTCGATCCGCACGCAATACCGGCTGTTTCGCTTTCGCCGCAGCCTTTCGCGAGCGCAACACATCATCGCGGTCTCAAAATCAACGCAGCGGGATGTCCAAGATCTGATGCGCATTGACGCGTCGAGAATTCGTCAGATCTATTCAGCGCCAGACCCACGATTTCTCGAACATTCTCACTTTGCCTCTTCTGGAAGCCAAGCGTATGAAGCCTGGGAGGATGAGCGGCAGAAAACGCTCGAGCGTTACCAGATCAACTATCCGTTTTTGCTGTACGCCGGCAGTGTCCGGCCGCAGAAGAATATTCCTCGCCTGGTTGAGGCGTTTGCGGTGTTGCGGACGGAGCTTGAGAACCACCCACAGTTTAAGAATCTTCGACTGATCATTATCGGCGACGAGATGTGGAAGCATCCGCAAGTGCGGCGGATGGTGATTCAGACGCGCATGGAGCCGTATGTGCGGTTTTTCGGATTCGTTCCCTTCGATACGCTGCGGGTGTTCTACTCGGCTGCGACGGCGTTTGTGTTTCCGAGTTTGTACGAGGGGTTCGGAATGCCGCCGCTTGAGGCGATGGCTTCGGGTACGCCGGTGGTTTGCTCGGGGACGAGTTCGTTGCCGGAAGTGGTTGGGGATGCGGCGGTACTGGTGAATCCTGAAAACGTGTTCGATATCGCACGCGGGATCCGGGAAGTGCTTATGGATCAAGAACTTCGGGAATCGTTGGTGGAGAAGGGGCATGCGCAGGCCCGCATGTATCACTGGGACCGGACAGCACGTGAGGTGCTTGAGGTTTACCGGGAATCGGCCAAATTAGTGCAAAATAAATCGACATAATATCACTTTATTTTCGATATAAATATTTATCAAGCCTCCATATAATTGGGGCTATCCTGCTTTAATTACATGATTGTAGGCAGTACTTTGTATTAATACTAGTACATATAGCAAAATATTTATTGAATAATTCCCAATTAAATATAATGATCAATCATGCAGTGCCGGAGGGGATTCTGGCCTGCCGATGAATACGAAAAACAAAAAGAACAATAAGGATGGATTCCAATGGAATGGACTCGAAGTGAAACAATCGGATTGGCTAGTGCGTCGTGCGTATTTAGTTGTGTATGTCAAGTTCTGCAATTACGAATTTGGCCAATGCTGCCTTTCTGGGCTTTTAGGGGAGGAGTGCAGAGGAGGGGATGTGTCCCTCCTTTGCATCCAGTAATGTAGAGTCCCACCGCCGTCAGGCGGCTTGTTCGAGTTTTCTCAACTGCTCCTTTCTGTGGTCTGAGAGTTGCGTCATATTGAGATACCGGATTGCCTCGACCCAGT
>Ga0194133_10001200_pt1 | contig 47307 bp, 35 predicted proteins | sample TA2KigOf40mmetaG_FD_155448 | JGI IMG/M metagenome (GOLD analysis project Ga0194133, IMG submission 155448) | Freshwater microbial communities from Lake Tanganyika, Tanzania - TA2015055 Kigoma Offshore 40m | ecosystem: Environmental > Aquatic > Freshwater > Lake | place: Tanzania: Lake...
TGCCCGATTTTGACCACTCCGACCTTGGCCGTCGTGGAATTAGCCTCTAGCTTGTCAGTGTTAGTTGTGAGCATACAGCCGACAGGTTAGCGCCCTGCGCCAGCCTGTCGGCTTCATGTCATCTACACCGAGCCGCGATCAGACCGAATGGTGCCGGGCCCGTTGTGGCTGGCGGGCGTCTGGTTGTGGCTGGGGCGCGTCGCCCCGGTGGTACCGACCGAAACACCTTCTGGCGCCCCGCCTTCCGCCCCACGGGCGATCCGGCGCACAACCTCGCCCGCCGCGGCCAGCCCGAACAGGCCCGTCACAAAGACCGCGCTCCCCAGGCCCGCCGCGCAATCGAGACGTACCGCCCCACCCGGCTCGGGCCGCGCATTGCAGGTGCCGTCCGCCCACGCATAGACCGGATCCTCGTCCGACCAGACCGCCGGCACGCCCAGGCGCGTCACGCCGCGCGCCGCGCCCGGGGTGAACCCGTGCGCCCGCCGCAGCTTCCGACGCACCTGCCGCAGGAGCTCATCCCCGGATTCCCCCAGATCGCCCGTGCGCAGCGCGCCGGGATCACTCCGGCCACCCGCTCCACCCACGGTCAAGACCGGGATCCCGCGCTCCCGGCAGGCGGCGATCAGCAGCGCCTTGTGTGACATCCGGTCGACCGCATCGATCACGAAGTCGAACCCCGGGGCCAGCAGGGCGGGCGCCGTGGCCGCGGTGAAGAACTCCAGCTGGGTCTCCACCCGGCAACCCGGATGGATCAGCGCGATGCGCTCCGCCAGCACGGTGACCTTGGGGCGGCCGATCTGGCCGTCGAGCGCCGGCAACTGCCGGTTCACGTTGGTGACGCAGACGTCGTCCAGGTCGATCAGCGTGATCCCGCCTATCCCGCTGCGGGCGAGGCCTTCCGCCGCCCAGGAGCCCACGCCGCCCACCCCGACCACGGCGACGCGGGCGGAGGACAGCCGGTCCAAGGCCGGCGGGCCGAAGAGCCGGCCCAGGCCGCCGAAACGGGCGAGAAAGTCCGACGACGGCACGCGAACCCTGAACCCCTTACTTGATGCCCAACAGCCGGCGCACCGTCGGCTCGAGCTGGTTCTGGGGCGTGTCCGCCACGATGCGGCCAACGGGGCTGCCCTGAACGCTCATCTGGAGCATTCCCTTCTGGTCGAACACCAGCAAACGCGGGGCGCTGGTGACATTGAACTTGGGCGCGAAGTCATTGCGGGTGCCCTTGCCGTCGAAATGCACCGGGAAGGCGATGCGGGCGGTTTTCACGAACTGCTCGACCTTCGCGCGATCCTCCGCCTTGTCGAGGCAGACGGTGACCACCTCGAGGCCGCGGCGGCGGTAGTCGGAATAGACCTGCTTGAGGGCTTCGAGGCGATCGGTGGAGCTCTTGCTGGTGGTGCTCCAGAAATAGAGGGCCACGACCTTGCCGCGCAGTTGGGAGAGATCGGTTTCCATGCCGTCGAGCCCGGTGAACTTGAGGGCGAACGGCTCCTTGCGGGCCCCATACAGGTTGAGCTCCTCGCGGGCCATATCCTTCACCGCCTTCTCCTTGTGCTCGAGCAGGCGACGGAAGTGCTCCTCACCCCGGGCCGGGGCGCTGCCGAGCGTGATGATGTGCCCGAAGGAGCGCTCGCGGTCGGCCTGGAAGCGCGCGGCGCCCGGCGTCTCCTCGAGGGCGTCCAGCTTCTCGCGCAAGTTGGTCAGGTTATCGCGGCTGAACGCGGTGCGGACCTCGAAATCGGCGATCGAGGCATCGAGGGCGGCGAGCGCGGCCTTGGTCGCATCGGAAACCCCGTCCTTGTAGCGCAGGTTGGCGAGTTCGAGCTTCAGGAAGGAGACGTACGAGGTCTGGAGGGCAGCCTGCTGCTTCGGGATCGCGCCGGCGTAGAAGGCCAGCCCGAGGATGACCTCGTTGGCCCGGGAATGGGTCGGATGCTTCGCCAGGTAATCCATCCCCGCGGCGATCACCTTCTGGAACCGGGCCTGATCGCGCGCGCCGGGGGCGCCCCGCTCCCGGTTGAAGGCCTCAAACGACAGGTCGGCGGCGGACTTGGCCGGCGCCTTGGCCGACTTGTCCGCCGACTTGGGCGCGGAGGTCTGGCCGGCCAGGGGGGCAAACGGGAGAAACGTGGCAACGAGGATGGGCAGCAGGCGGAGGTTCATCGCGGTGGGGGGGGTTGGAGGCGGACGCAGCGGAGGCGGACCCGGAAACGCCCGGGACCACCGGACGCCAACCAATCGCGGGAAGCGACCCGCGCAAGTCAAAGCGGCCGAAGACTGCGTCAGGGGGCCAGATGGCGCTCCAGCCACGCGTAGGCGCGGGCGCGCATCTCGGGCGGGAAATCGTGTTCGCAGGCGGGATGGACCACGTCCAGTTTCGCCGGGGCGCCGAGGAGGGCGTAGACGGGCCGCGCGGAGGCGATGATGCGCTCCACGCTGCGCCACTTGAAGTTGCTGTCCCCGGTGGGCGCGATCGCGAGGAAGGCCCGGGGCGCGAGGGCGCCGATCAGTTCCGGGAAATCGAACGGGATGGCCTCCAACCGGCCCGCGTAGGCCGCGAGGGCCGGCATATAGCGCTCCTGGGTCCAGCCCTGCCCCGGGCGCCAGACGGCGTCCCGCTTCTCCTGATAGTAATCGAGGAAGGAATCGAAGCCGCAGCTGGAGACCACCGCCCGGATACGCTCGTCGAACAATGCGGTGTAGATCGAATTGTGGCCGCCGAGGGAATGCCCGACCGCGCCGAACCCCCGGGGGGAGACCCCCGGTGTGGCCGCCAGCACATCCAGGCCGCGCACATTGTCCCAGATGGCCTTCATCGTCCCGCTCTTATAGCCCAGCCCCGCCAGATCGGGTCGGTACTCCCCGAGGTGCGGGTACGGCGGGGCGAGCACCACGAAACCGCGGGCGGCCAGTTCCTCGCCGTAATTGCGGCCCGGCTTCCCGTCCGGCCGGCCGAGGCCGACGACGGGGCGGTTGCCCTCGGCATTATTGGTGGGCATCAGCGCGAGCACGCCCGGCCGCACCGCCCGGCCGGCGAGGACCTCCTTGGGCACCAGCAGGAAGGCGGGCACCGTCCCCCCAGGTTCCGCGACATAGGTGATCTCGCGGCGGACGTACGTGCCGCAGTCCGTCTCGGAGATCACCCGCACCTCGAGGGGCACGCGGCGCTCCGGGCCCGGGAGGGGACCCATCACCGCCACGGCCCCGGCGACGATCTCCGCGCGGCGCCGCGCCCAGTCGGCCGCGTCGCGCACGGGCGCCGGCCGGCCATCGGTGCCGCGGTGGACGAGCAGTTGATGGCGGTCGAGGCGTTCGGCGGCCGGGGCCAGCAGGGGCAGAAGCAGGAGCGGCAGGAGCAGGCGGCGGGGGGGCATCCCGGCAGCGTGGGCAAGGGCCCGGCCGGCGTCGCGCCAAAACTCGCCGGCCGCGGCCGCGGGCAACCGACTCCGCCCTTGCCTCGGCCGGGGGCGAGGGGGTTACTCAGGGGATGCCCCGCCGCCCCCTGTTGCCCCTCGCCCTGCTGCTCTGGTTGCCGCTGGCCGCCGCCACGCTGCGGGCCGGGGAAACACCGGGTTGGCGGGCCGGCACCGGCCGCGAGAACATCACGCCCCCCGCGGGCCTGTGGATGACCGGCTACGCGTCCCGCGACCGGCCGGCCGACGGCCAGCTGCAGGACCTCTGGGTGAAGGCCCTCGCCATGAGCGATCCCGCGGGCAACCGCGGCGTGCTGCTGACCCTCGACCTCTGCGGCATCGCGCGGGAGACCTCGGACCGCGTGGCGGCGGAACTGCAGCGGCGCCACGGCCTGCCGCGCGCGGCCGTGATGACCAATGTCTCGCACACCCATTGCGCCCCGGCCCTCGAGGGCAACCTGCGCGGCATCCGGATCCTGCCGCCAGACGGCCGCGCCCGCTCGCTCGCCTACCTGGCGGAACTCGAGCGCAAGATGATCCAGGCCGCGGAGACCGCCCTCGCCGCCCTCGCGCCGGCCCGGATCGGCTGGGGGGTCGACGAGGCGACCTTCGGCTTCAATCGCCGCGAGAATCCCGAGAAGGACGTCCCCGCCCTCCGTGCGGCCGGGAAGCTGAAGGGCCCCTTTGACCCGCGCGTGCCGGTCCTCGCGGTGCGCGCGGCGGACGGCGCCCTCCGCGCCCTGCTGGTCTCGTATGCCTGCCACAACACCACGCTCGGGATCTTCCAGTGGCACGGGGATTACGCCGGCGTGGCCCAGCTCGAGCTGGAGCGCCGGCACCCGGGCGCGACCGTGCTGTTCGCGATCGGCTGCGGGGCCGACATCAACCCGGGCCCGCGCCGTGAACTGGTCCACGTGGAGGCCCACGGACGCGCCCTCGCCGACGCCGCCGACCGGGCCCTGGGCCGGCCGCTCGCCCCGGTCGAGGGCCGCTTCGCCGCCGCCTGGACCGACGTCACCCTGCGCTTCGCGCGCCCACCGACCGAAGCGCAATTGCAGGAGGCCGAGGAAAAGGTGCAGCCCAACCGCGAGATGCACCAGGCGTGGGCCGCGTCCGTCCGCGAGCTGCAGCGCACCCGCGGGCCGCGCCTGCTTGAGTATGACTATCCGGTGCAGGCGTGGCGCCTCGGCGGGCTGGCCTGGGTGGCGCTGGGCGGCGAGGTGGTCGTGGATTACGCGCTGCGGCTGCGCCGCGAGGCGGGCGAAGCCCTGTGGGTCTTCGGCTACGCGAACGACGTGATGGCCTACATCCCCAGCGAGCGCGTCCTCCGCGAGGGTCGCTACGAGGGGGAGACCTCGATGGTGCCGTACGGCCAGCCGGGACCCTGGGCCCCGGGCCTAGAGGACCGGATCATCGGCACCGTGCACGAACTCCTCGGCCGCACCGCGGCCCGCTGAACCTTTTCCATGCCCAACGCGAAACTCCCAAAATCCCCCCGGATCCTCACGACCACGGTCGGCTCCTACCCGATCCCCGACTGGCTCGCGGCCCTGCCGAGCGAGCAGGCCGTGATCGATGCCACCCGCGTCGTCTTCGACCTGCAGCGCCAGGCCGGGATCGACCTGCCGACCGACGGGGAGCTGTACCGCTTCGACATCAACCATCCCGACACCAACGGGATGATCGAGTACTTCATCCGCCCGATGGCCGGCATCTCCTCGGTCGTCGGCCGCTCCGTGACCGATGAGTTCTCGCGCCATCACCCGATGGGCTTCCGCCGCAAGCCGGCCGGCGTCGTCACCGGCGCCCTCGGCGAAGGTTCCCTGAACCTGCTCGCCGATTGCCAGCGGGCGGCCGCCGTCGCGGGCGGGCCGTTCAAGTTCACCGTCACCAGCCCCTATATGCTGGCCCGGACCCTGCTCGACCATCACTACCGCGATTTCGACCGCCTCACGATGGCCCTCGGCGAGGTCCTCGCGGCGCAGGTCACCGGCCTGCCCGCCGCCTGCATCCAGGTGGACGAGGCCAACATCCCCGGCAACCCGGCGGACGCCCCCCTCGCGGCGGCGGCGATGAACCTCGTCCTCGACGCCATCTCCCCCGGCACCGAGCGCAGCGTGCACTTCTGCTTCGGCAACTACGGCGGCCAGACCATTCAGAAGGGCAACTGGCGCAAGCTGCTGGACTTCCTCAACGCCCTGCACACCGACCATCTCGTGCTGGAACTGGCGCACCGGCCCGCGGCGGACCTCGAGGCCCTGAAGCACATCGACCGCCGCATCGCCCTCGGCGTCGGCGTGATCGACATCAAGGTGAACCACATCGAGACGCCGGACGAGGTGGCCCGCCGCCTCGAGGCCGTGGAGAAGAAGGTCGGCCCGGGCCGCGTGCGCTGGGCGCACCCCGACTGCGGGTTCTGGATGCTCAAGCGCTCCATCGCCGACCGGAAGATCGAGGCCCTCGTGCAGGGCCGCGACAAGTACCTCGGCCGCTGAACGCGCCCCGTTTCGTTCCCGCGTCCGCGTCCCGCGCGGGCGCGGGCCCCGGCGCGACGGGTTAGCGGGAAGGAGCGGGCGCCGTCGCCGGGGTCGCGCCGTAGCTGCCGGTCTCGGCCGCGCGGACAAAGGCCTCGGTGACGCCCTTCAATTCCTCCCAGCGGCGCCGGATGTGCTTGGCCTCCTCGCGGGTGATGTTGCTGTCGGCCGAGGCGGTGGCGATCGTAGCGAGCATATCCGCAAACTCCTGCACGATCCCGTTGGTGGCGGGGATCAGCCGGGCGCTGCCCGCGAGTTCCTGCGGATTGCGGATGTAGAAGCCATCGCCTTGCTCGCAGACCCACTGGGCGATCCGCGAGTCGCCGGTGATACGCTGCAGCTGCCCGACGCGCTCGAGCGGGCTCCCGGAGGCGGCGCCGGGGTCGACGGGCTCGGCCCACTTGTAGACGAGGGAGAGGGAAAGGTTCATGTCGGCGGCGATCCGCTTGGCGCTGGTCTGCTTCAGGACCTCCTTCATCACCTCGTGAGCTTGCATCGCGACCGAGCGTGCGGGGAACGCGTGGAAACGCAACCCCGGGGCGCACAACGATTTTGGGCGTGCTTCCGCGGCCCTGCCTCTGGTTTGCTGCCCGCTTTACGAACCTCCCCGCATGAACATCCACGAGTATCAGGCCAAGGCCCTCTTCGAGAAATACGGCGTGCCCGTCCCCAAGGGCGCCGCCGCCCGGAGCCAGGAGGAGTTCGCCACCGCCCTGGCCCAGCTCCCCGAGGGGCCCACGATGGTGAAGTCCCAGATCCACGCCGGCGGGCGCGGCAAGGGCACGTTCACCAACGGCTTCAAGGGCGGCGTGAAGTTCTGCGCGGACAAGGCCGCCGCCCTCACGATGGCCGGCAATATGCTCGGCCAGACGCTCGTCACCGCCCAAACCGGCCCCGCCGGCCGCCGCGTGCAGACGGTGTACTTCACCGTCGCGAGCGACATCAAGAAGGAGTACTACCTCGCCATCCTCCTCGACCGCGCCAGCTCCCGCCCGGTCATCGTCGCCTCGACCGAGGGTGGCGTGGAGATCGAGAAGGTCGCCCACGAGACCCCGGAGAAGATCACCAAGGTCCGCGTCGATCCCGCCTACGGGCTGGCTGAGTTCCAGGTGCGCGACCTCATCGCCGCCCTTGGCCTCACCGGCGCGGAAGCCAAGAACGCCGCCAAGCTCATCCGCAACCTCTACACCTGCTTCTGGGAGACCGACGCCGCGATGGTCGAGGTCAACCCCCTCATCACCACCCCGGCCGGCGAGGTCCTCGCCCTCGACGCCAAGGTGTCCTTCGATGACAACGCCCTCTTCCGCCACCCGGAGATCACCGCGCTGCGCGACCTGAACGAGGAGGACCCGAAGGAGATCGAGGCCTCCAAGTACTCGCTCAGCTACATCGCCCTCGACGGCAACATCGCCTGCCTCGTCAACGGCGCCGGCCTCGCGATGTCCACGATGGACATCATCAAGCACTTCGGCGGGACGCCGGCCAACTTCCTCGACGTGGGCGGCGGCGCCTCGAAGGACCAGGTGGTCGCGGCCTTCAAGATCATCCTCGGGGACCCGAACGTGAAGGGGATCCTGGTGAACATCTTCGGCGGCATTATGGACTGCAACGTGATCGCCCAGGGCATCGTCGAGGCGGTCCGCGAGGTCGGCCTCAAGCTACCGCTGGTCGTCCGCCTCGAGGGCAACAATGTCGAGGCCGGTAAGGCCACCCTCGCCGCCTCCGGGCTCACCCTCGTGTCCGGCGGCACGATGGCGGATGCCGCGCAAAAGATCGTCCGGCTCGTCGCCTGAACCCCGTCCGCACCTCCCTCCCATGGCCATTCTCATCACCCCCACCACGAAGATCCTGATCCAGGGCATCACCGGCGAGTTCGGGGCCCGCCACACCCGGCTCTCGCTCGACTACGGCACGCAGGTCGTCGCGGGCGTCACGCCCGGCAAGGGCGGCCAGCACTTCGAGCACCAGGGTCACCGCGTCCCGATCTTCAACTCGGTCGCCGAGGCCGCCCGCGCCACCGGCGCCACGGTCTCCGCGATCTTCGTCCCGCCCCCGTTCGCGGCGGACGCGATCCTCGAGGCGGTCGATGCCGACCTCGACCTGGCCGTCGCCATCACCGAGGGCATCCCGATCCGCGATATGATCCGCGTGAAGCGGGCGAGGCAGGGCCGCCGCACCCGGCTGGTCGGTCCCAACTGCCCCGGGCTGGTCACGCCCGGCACGGGCCCCGGCTCCAAGGGTGGCTGCCGCATCGGCATCGCCCCCGGCTACATTCACCGCCCGGGCCACGTCGGCGTGGTCTCGCGTTCCGGCACCCTCACCTACGAGGCTGTATTCCAGCTGACTTCCAAGGGCATCGGCCAGTCGACCTGCGTCGGCATCGGCGGCGATCCGGTCAACGGCACCTCGCATCTGGACGTGATCAAGCTGTTCAACGCGGATCCCGACACGCACGGGCTCATCATGATCGGCGAGATCGGCGGCAGCGCCGAGGTCGAGGCCGCCCGCTGGGTCCGCGAACACTGCCGCAAGCCGGTCGCCGGCTTCATCGCCGGGGCGACCGCCCCCGCGGGCCGCCGGATGGGCCACGCCGGCGCGGTCATCGGGGGCCACGAGGACACCGCCGCGGCCAAGATCGCCATCTTCCGCGAGTGCGGGATCGAGGTCGCCGCGACTCCGAGCGATATGGCCGACGCGCTGCTCCGCTCGGCCGCCGCCCGGGGCATCAAGCTGTCCTGAGGAACTCCCGCCGTCCCGGCTGGGCCCCGCCTGACGGGGCCCAGCCGAGGGCGTGGGTGATTTTGCCCCCTTGCCGGCGGGGCGACGGATTGGCATAACGCCGGGAATGAAGCTCACCCCGCTCCTGCCCGCCCTCCTGGCCCTCCTCGCCGTGCCCCTGCTGGCGGCGGACCCCAAGGCCAAGGCGCCTGATGTCGCCAAGCTCGACCCCGCGATGGGCGCGGGCAAGGCCGCCGCGGCGGAGCTGATCTGGCACGACGTGACCCGATGGGGCGTCGAGGGTCGCGCCTGGGCCGACGCCCCGCGGACCCGCTGGTTCGACCGCTTTCCCGCCGCCGCGCAGCAGACCGTGACCCCGGCCGTCTGGAACCTCAGCCGCGACAGCGCCGGGATGATGTTCCGGTTCCGCACCAACGCGACCGCCATCCACGTCCATTACCGCCTGATGAAGGACCGGCTCGGGATGCCCCATATGCCGGCCACCGGCGTGAGCGGAGTGGACCTGTATGCGCGGGATGACCAGGGCCGCTGGCGCTGGGTGCAGGTCACCCGGCCGGACAAGCAGGAGCTGCAGGTCGAGATCATCCGAGACCTCGCGCCCGGCGAACGGGAATACGCGGCGTACCTGCCGCTCTACAACGGGGTCGAGTTCCTCCGCCTCGGCGTGCCCCCGGGGGCCAAGTTCGAGGGCCTCGCGCCGCGCGCGCGCCCCGTGGTCTTCTATGGCACCTCCATCACCCACGGCGCCTGCGCCTCGCGGCCCGGGATGGTCCACCCCGCGATCCTCGGCCGCCGCCTCGACGTCCCGGTCGTCAATCTCGGCTTCTCCGGCAACGGCCGGATGGACAAGGCCGTGGGCGACTACCTGACGCAGGTGGACGCGGCCGCTTACGTGATCGATTGCCTGCCGAACATGAATGCCGCGGCCGTGCGCGAGAAGTGCGTGCCGCTGGTCCGGCAGCTGCGGCAGGCGCGCCCGGACACGCCCATCATTTTGGTCGAGGACCGCCGCTTCACCAACAGCTGGATCACGCCCGCGAAGGCCAAGTTCCACGATGAGAACCACGCGGCCCTGCGCGAGGCCTTCGCCACCCTCCAGCGCGAGGGCGTGCGCGGGCTCCATTACGTCGCGGGGGACGCGCTGCTGGGCTCGGACACCGAGGGCGCCACGGACGCATCTCATCCCAACGACCTTGGCTTCATGCGCCAAGCGGACGTGATGGAGCCGGTGCTGCGCGCGGCGCTCGGCCGTTGAGCCGGAGGCGCCCCGATTCTCGACAACTGGCCGCGTTCCGACATCCTCTGCTTATGCCTCGCTCGTTCCGCCGCCATCCGGGCCTCCGCCGCCGGGCCTTCACCCTGCTCGAGATCCTCGTGGTCCTGGCGATCATCGGTCTCCTCGCCGGCCTCGCCATCACCAACGTCGACAAGATCTTCGGGGGTGCCCAGGCGAGCACGGTGAACATCTTCGTGCGCGAGAGCATGAAGACGCCCCTCACCTCGTACCGAATCCATCTGGGCGACTATCCCTCGACCAGCGACGGGCTGCAGGCGCTTCTGACCCGCCCCGCGACCAAGGGGGACCGCTGGTTCGGGCCGTACCTAGACGGTGGCAAGGTGCCGACGGACCCCTGGGGCGAGCCTTACCAGTACGCCTACCCGGGCACGCGCAACAAGGGCGGCTACGACCTCTGGTCCAAGGGCCCCGACAAGCAAAGCGGGACCGCCGACGACCTCGGCAACTGGGACGCGGGGGCCGGGGCCGAGAAATAGGCCCGCGGATGCGGCGGTCCCCTCACCGTCCGTCCCGCCCGCGCTGGCGCGGGTTCACGCTGCTCGAGATCCTGCTGACCCTCGCCCTGATCGGGCTGCTGGCGGCCTTCCTCGTCGGCGGCTCCGCGCGCCTGCTCTCCACCCGCGGCGCCACCCCCACCGAGGTTTTCTGGCAGGCCGTGGCCGAGGCGCGCCGCACCGCCCTGAAATCCGGCCGCGAGGTGCGCCTGGGCTTCGATCGCGAGACCCGGGCGTTCCTGCTGCTCGACAGCGAGGCGCCGCCCCCGGCCGCGCCCGGCGAACCGCCCGCGACGGAGCGGCCGCTGCGCCGTTTCCCGGTTTCACCGGAGCTGGCTGGGGATCTCGAGGTGGACTTCCTCGGCGCGGCCACCCAAGGGGCGAACGCGATCCTCGTGGGCGGCGTGCTGCTGGAGGCCCGTTCCCTGCCCCACGCGACCTTTTTCCCGGACGGCACCTGCGCGCCTTTCCGCGCCCAACTCGCCCGCGCCGGTGGCCGTTCCGTCCTGAGGGTGGACCCCTGGACCTGCGCGCCCGTGCTCACGCCCGAAGATGAACGCACCGCACCCTAGGGCCGCCCGGGGCTTCACCGTGGTCGAGGTGCTGGCGGCGCTCTCGATCTTCGCCTTCGCGGCCGTGATGATGGCCTCGGCCTACCTGAACGTGCTCAACAGCTACGAGGCGGCCGCCCGCGGGGCGGTGGTGGACGAGGATTTCGCGTTCGCCCGCCAGCAGGTGCTGCGCGAGCCGGACCCGCGGCGGCTGGAGGAGGGCGGCGAGTTCGAGACCGCCGGCGGCCGCCGCGCCAAATGGTCCGCGGAGATCGCGCCCACCGCCATCGCGGACGTGTACAAGGTCACCTTCAGCTGCGAGCTCACCTCCACCGACGCCTCGGGGCCCGAGCGGCGGAGCCAGTCCTTCCTGCTCCTGCGGCCGACCTGGGTGACCGACCCAGGCGTGCGCGGCCGGCTGAAGGAGGAGACGAAGACCCGCATCCTGGAGCTGAAGACCAAGCGGGAACAGGAGGCCGCCTCCCGATGAGCCCGCTGCACCGTCACGCCCACCGTCGCGGCTTCACCCTGCTGGAGATGCTGCTGGCCCTCGCGCTGGTGGCACTGCTGCTGGTCGCGATGAGCTCCTTTCTGTTTTCGCTGGGGGAGCTCTGGGGCCGGCGCGCGGACGTGCGCCTGCTGGACCAGCACGTGCGGGCGGTCACCCGCTTCCTCGCCCAGGACCTGCGCACCGCCGCCCTCCCGCCCTTCGGCCGGGCCGACGCCGCCCCCTTCACGCTACCCGAGGTCCGGCCGCGGGCCGGGCTCATCGAGCGCTTGTTCACCTTCGAGCTGCCTGCCGGCAGCCGGCTCTGCGACTGGCCGGGGGAGCCGTTGCCCGAGGTCGTCTGCTCCTTGCAGGTCCGCGGCGGGGACGGGCTGCTGCTCCTGTGGCAGTCGCGGTTGGAACGCGGCTTCGGCGAGGAGGCGCCGCGCGAGACCCTCGTCTCGCCACTCGTGACCGGGTTGGCCTTCGACTACTACGATCCCGACGCCAGGCGCTGGACGACCGAGAACCTGATCAAGCTGGATGCGCAGGGCCAGCCGCAGGTGCCGGGCCGCCTGCGCCTAACTTTCACCCACGGGCAGCTCAAGCGGGAGAGCCTCATCGCCGTGCCTGCCGCCGGTGCCGGCCTGCCCGCCTTCTGAATGATGCCGGCGCCCCTTCCCCGCTCCGCCCGCCGCCGCCCGTCCCGCGGCTCCGTCATCGTGGTGGTCCTGACCACCCTGATGTTCGCGGCCTTCGCGTTGGTGGCGTTTATGGATCGGGCGGCGGTGGACCTGCTCGTCGATCACCGGGAGTCCGTGAAGCGCCGCCTGCGCGTGGAGGCCTTCTCGGCGCTGGAGATGACCTTGGGCGTGCTGGCCGAGTTCAAGGAGGCGGGCAACGGCCTCCGCAGCCCCGCCGAGGGCTGGGATGACCCGCTGGGGTTCGCGGGCTACGAGCCGGAGGAAGGCCGGACGGTGACCGTCACCTTCAGCGACGAGAGCGGCAAGCTCCCCCTGCCCCGCACCTCGCCCCAGACCCTCCTGCAACTGCTCCTGTACTGGGAGGTGCCGAAGGCGCGCGCGGAGGAGGTGGTCGACGCGCTCGTCGGCTGGATGAAGCCAGGCCACGTGTACAGCACCCCTTGGCAGCCCGATTACGAGTCGAAGCCGGTGCCCTACCGTCCGCCCGGGCGGCCGCTGCGGTCATTTCACGAGCTGGCCTCCATCGAGAAGGCGCGGGAATTCTTCTACGATGAGACGGGCCGGCCAAACGCCTATTGGCGGCGCTTCGCGGAGAATGTCTCCCTGTTCGATTTCCCGCAGCCGAACCTCAACGGCGCGCGGCCCGATGTCCTGGCCGCCCTCGGGCAATACGGTCCGGAGCAGGCCAAGGGGATGTCGGACTTCCTGCGCGGGGAAGGCCGCTTCGGACGCGGCGGCCCCGGCGTGTTCCGCAACCCGCAGGAGATCGGCCAGGTGGCAGGGCCCTCCGGCAATCCGGCCGGCTTCGCGCTGAACCTTTCCGCCCTGCGGATCCACGTGCTGGTGCGCGAGGGACGCAACGAATACCGGGTGGCGGCGGTGGTCGCCGCCCCCGGGGCCGCCTCCACCGTGCCCTCCGGACCGCCCCCCGGGCCCGTCAAGGCGGAGACCCGCCCCGGCCCCACCCCGACCCCGCCACCCCGGCCGCCCGGTCCCGCCGCGCCTGCCGGATCCGGCACCCTTGACCAGCGCCTCCGCTACCCGTGGCTGATCCTCGAGGTCCGCGAGAACGAGGATATTCCCCGGGAGGCCATCCCTTGAGCCGCGGCGTGGACTCTGCGGTCTTGTTCTCCGGGCGTCGCTTGTGCCTAGTACCCGTCAATCCCTGATGGCCTCGATTCTCAGTTTCCTGCGCGCCGGACCGCCGCCCCCCCGGGTGGCGCTCCTACCGGACAGCGCCTTCTTCACCCGGTCCCTCCCGGTGCCGGAGGGAGCCCAACCGGCCGAGGTGGCGGCCGCGGTGGAACTGGGGCTTGAGGCGGCTTCCCCTTTCCCTCTGGCCCAGTTGTACCACGGTTGGTACTGGCGGCCCGGCTCGCCCAATGCCCTCGCCTTCGCAGCCTACCGCCGCCGCTTTTCCGCCGACGAGGTCGCGACATGGGCGGACGCCGAACTCGTCCTGCCCGCCTTCGCCGCCACGCTCGGCCAAACACCAGACGCCGGCTCCACCGTAATCTTGCCTGGCGAGGACGAGCTCACCGGCGTCCTCTGGGGCGCGGGTCCAGTCCCCGAGCGCGTGCTCACCCGGACTCTGCCCCCCGAGGCCGATGAAAACGCCCGGGCGGCCGCCCAGGCGGCGCTGCTCCGCGAGCTGGGCGCGAACGGACCGGTGATCGCCCTCGCGGCGGCTCCGGCACCCTTGCCAGCGACCCGGGACCGCGAGGTCGCCTTCCGCCACGGAGACTTCGCGTCGCGGCTCGACGCGTCGGCGACCGTCGCGGTCGACGTGCGGGACAAGGCCGACCTCGCCGCGCTGCGCCGCGGCCGACGCCGCGACGTGGTGCTGTGGCGGACTTTCACCGGCCTGGCCGCGGCCCTCGTTCTGATGGGCCTCGGGGAATTGGCCCTCGCCGGCGGGGGCGCCTGGCAGCGCGCGCGCGCGCAGCAGTTGGCCGCACAGAAGCCGCTGGTCGACAAAATCAGCGGGGTGCACGAGCTCACCCGAAAGATCGAGGAACTGGCCACCAAGCGCCTGATGCCGCTGGAGATGATGACCCAGCTCACTGGCGTGGATCTCGAGCGCAAACCCCCGGAGATCCAGTTCACCCGCATCCAGGCCGACCAGTCGAAGGGCCTCTACACCCTCTTTGTCGAGGGCAAGACCACCAATCCCGCCAAGGTCTCTGAATATGAGGCGGCCCTGCGGCAGCTGCCCTCAATCGCCAAGGTCGAAGCGCCCATCTCGCAGGTGAAGGGCGATCAGGCCCAGTTCACGCTCACCGCCGTGTTCAAGCCCGAAGCTTTACTGCCGAAGGAGCAGCCCGCTCCCGCCGCCAAATGATCCGCACCCTCCGCCATCTCTTCCTCGGTCGGCTCCTGCGCGAGAAACTCCTGCTCGTCGCTTTCGTGGGCATCGGCGCCCTGTGGTGGTTGTCCGCCTTCGCCGAACGGGCCGGCGCCTTCCGCCGCGAGGCCCATCTCACCACGCTCCGCCTCGCCGAGCAGTCCCAGTGGATCCGCAACCGGACCGTGATCGAGGAGACCGCCCAGCGCACTGCCGGACGCCTCGACCCCGCCCGCGCCCTCAACGGCAACCAGCTGGTCACCATCGTGGCGCAGCTGGCCACCGAGGCGGGCCTCAAGAACGCCGTCTCCGGCACTCCGGCGACGGAGCGTAGCGGGCAGTTCGCGATCCACTCCTCCGATTTCGCGATCAACCAAGCCGACTGGGAGCCGCTGCGGAAGTTCTACGGGGCCCTCCAGGCCCGCTCCCCCTACATCGCGGTCGAACGCTTCGCCCTAAGCGCGGCGCCTAACGCCGCCGCCCGGCTCTCGCTCAACCTGAAGGTTGTGTCCGTGGAGCTGGTCAACCCCTGATGCTGCCGTGATCCGCCTCCACGCCACCCCCGGAGGCCTCCTGCTCGAGCAGCAGGACGTCTTCCGGCCCGCCCCGGGCGATTTCTCGCTCGATGGCCTCTTCCGCTCGGCCGACCCCGTCGCCCTCGCCCAGGCGGCCCTAGCGGCCGCCGGTACGCCGGTCCCGGCCCCCACCCACCGCCTCGCCCCCCTCCAGTCGCAGGAGATCTGGGCCGCGGGTGTGACCTACCTCCGCAGCAAAAGCGCCCGGATAGCCGAATCCCGCGACGCCGGCGGCGGTACCTTTTACGACAAGGTTTACGACGCAGACCGGCCCGAACTATTCTTCAAGGCCACCCCGCACCGCACCGCCGCCCCGGACGCCCCCGTCCGCATCCGCGCCGACGCCCGCTGGAGCGTCCCGGAGCCCGAGCTCACCCTCGCCCTCAACGCCGACGGACGGATCTTCGGCTACACCATCGGCAACGATATGAGCTCGCGGGATATCGAGGGTGAAAATCCCCTCTATCTCCCGCAGGCCAAGGTCTACGATGGCTGCGCCGCCCTCGGCCCCTGCCTCGTCGTGACCGCGGACCTGCCCGGTCCCGACACGCCCATCCGCCTGGAAATCCTCCGCGCCGGCCAGACCGTCTTCACCGGCGAGACCCAGATCGGCCGCATCCGCCGCCCCCTGCCCTCCCTCGCGGACTGGCTGTTCCGCGAGAACCATTTCCCCGCCGGCGCCTACCTGATGACCGGGACGGGCATCGTCCCGCCCGACGCCTTCACGTTGCATTCCGGCGACGAGGTGCGCATCTCCCTGCCGCCGGTCGGGACGCTACGGAATCCGGTTGCCTGAGGGTTCAAGTCTGAGGTCAGGGAGCGGCGGGACGAGCGATCGGATTTCGGTCGAGGAAGCCCGCCTTCGAGCTTGGCCAGCGGCGCGAAGGGTTGAGCGCTTCCGCTTCCCGGGATCCACCCCGGCTCAACGGCCGCGGGCCTTGCGGGCCGGCGCGGAACGCGGATTCCCGGCCGGCGGCGCCACTTCGGTGACCAGGGGCGGCTCCCCGCTTTCGACCACGGTAGGGGCACCAATCTTCACCTCCGCCTTGAAGCGCTCGTCCGCCGTGACCACCAGCGGCCGCGGCGTCTCCCGGCCGACCTGCGGCCCCGCCAGGGCCAGCATCGAGGGGAGCACCTCCGCGAAGGCGTGGCCGCGGGACGGCGCGCTGATCTTGGTCGTCCACAGCAGCACCTTTTGGCTCCGCACCGCCGCCGCGTGGTCGTAAGCCGCGATCGCCGCCACGTACAGGTCCTCGGTGGCCAGATCGCTCAGCACCTCCTGGTCCGCATCGCGGAACAGGGCCCCCGGCAACATCGGATCGAACACGGCCGCCCCCGGCTCCCGCGCCACCAGCCCCAGCTTGTAGGCCCCCATAAACCGCAGCAGCTGGTTCCGGTTGACCTGGCGGCCCTCAACGTCGTCCGGATTGGCCGAATAGACCCGGTCCGTGTTCATCGTGCCCCAGGTCCAGAGCAGCAGCAGCGAGGGCGGGTGCTCCGCGCTGGACGGCAGGTAACCCTGGCGCGCCAGCACCCGGGCCATCGCGCGGAACACCTCCTCCTTTGCCGGCGCCTTCTCCCCCGCCACGATGCCCCCGAAGTCCCGGAAGCCCGCGCTCACCGCCTGATAATACGCGGGCTGCGCCGGGGACACCGGCCGCCGCAACGCCCCGACCGGGGTGGTGTCGGTCACGGTCACCACCCGCAGTTCCGGGCGCGGGAACAGCCACTCCAGCACGCCCGCGGCCGCCGCCGGCGGCAGGGTCGCCCCCAGCAGCGCCAGCACCCCCGCGAACCGGTAAACCGGACGCGGGGGCAGGCGGCGGGGCATCAGCGGACGGCGCGCGGACGCGTGACTCAGCCCTGCAGCGGCCAGCCGGCGCGGTAGGCGCGGGTCAGGAAGGCGTTGGCCGCGGCATCGTCGGTCTGGCCGGTCTGGCCATCGTACTTGAGCCGCTTCCCCGCCCGGTAGGCCACGAGCCCCAGCGCCATACACTCGGTCATCAGCCCGTTGTAGTCGAAATTGCAGGACGTCTTGGTCGGGTCGCCCTTGCAGGCGTTGATCCACTCCTCCTGGAAGTCGCCGATGGGCGGGAACTGCTTCTCGCGGGGACGCGGGATGTAATCGGCCGGATCCGCCTTGGCGTCCGGGATCAGCATCCGCGTGCTGAAGTCGGACAGCAGCACGCCCTTGTTGCCCTTGAACATCGCGCCGTGGCCGATGCCGTCGAGGTCAATGAACTTCTTCGGCGAGGTCGGGAACACCTTGCCCTGGTACCAACTGAGGCGGATCTCCGGGCGCCACGCGTTGGCGGGCAGCTGCCAATGGGCCTGCATCTTCACCGGGGTGACGTCGGGATTGAACGGATCGCCGGACGCCTCGACGGAGGTCGGGTACGTCGCATCGAGGGCGTTCCAAGCGAGGTCCATCGTGTGGGCGCCCATATCGCCAACCTGGCCGGTGCCGAAGTCCCAGAACATATTCCACTGAAGGCAATTCGCACCCGCCCGGCCGGAGAAGTAGTCGGGATTGTACGGGTGCATCGGCGAGGGCCCGATCCACTGGTCGTAATGCAGCGTCGCGGGCGGCGTGCCCACGGCGGGCAGGTAACCGGGACGGGGCAGCTGGCGGTTGCCCCAGGCGAAGGCGCCCTGCAGGTTACCCACCGCGCCGTCGCGGACCATTTCCTTCACCCGCTGGAAATTCGGGATCGCGTGCCGCTGTGTGCCAGCCTGCGTGGCGAGCTTGCTCCGCTTCTTCAGATACAGCGCCCGCACCGCCCGCGCCTCGGAGACCGTCAAGGCGATCGGCTTCTCCATATACACGTGCTTGTCGCGGTTCATCGCCCAGATCGCGATGTGCGCGTGATGGTGGTCCGGCGTGCAGCAGACGACCGCGTCGATGTTCTTGTCCTCCTTGTCCAGCAGCACGCGCCAGTCGGTGTAGGTGCGCGCATTGGGGAAGGCCTTCAGGGCATCGGGGAACCGGAGCTCGTTCACGTCGCACAGCGCGACCACGTTCTCCTTCATCAGCGTGTTGTAGTGGGCCAGACCGCGGCCCCACACGCCGATGAGGGCGATGTTCAGTTTCTTGCTCGGGGCGTTCTGGCCGAAGACCGTGCCCGAGGGCAACAGGAGCAGGCCGGCGCCGGTGGCGCTGGCCGACTGGAGAAAACGACGACGGGGGAGCGTGGCGGGGTGCATCAGGGGAAGGCCCGCAGCGTGCGCCCCGCCCCGGAGCGCGTCAACGCCGCAACCACCCCGCGCCCGCGTCAGGCGAGAATATCCTTCACGAGGTGGCCGTGGACATCCGTCAGGCGGTGATCGCGGCCCTGGAAGCGGAAGTTCAGCCGCGTGTGATCGAACCCGAGCAGGTGCAGGATCGTCGCCTGGAGGTCGTGCACGTGCACCTTGTCCCGGGTGACGCTGAAGCCGAGTTCATCGGTCTCGCCGTGGGTGTAGCCGTGCTTCACCCCGCCACCGGCCAGGAACACGGAGAAGGCGTCCGGGAAATGATCCCGACCCAGCACGTCCCCCTTCGAGGTCCGGCCCTCGCGGAACGGGGTCCGGCCGAACTCGCCGCCCCACACCACCAGGGTATCCTCGAGCAGGCCCCGCTCGCGCAGGTCACGCAGGAGCGCCGCGACGGGTTTGTCGGTCCGGGCCATCTTACGGGTCAGGCCGTCCCGGATGTCCTCGCGCGGCGTGGTGCCGTGGAAGTCCCAGCCCCAGTCGAAAAGCTGGACGAACCGCACGCCCTGCTCCAACAGGCGCCGGCCCAGGAGGCAGTTGTTCGCGAAGCTGGCCTCGCCCGGCACCGCGCCATAGGCCTCCCGCACCGACTGCGGCTCGCGGCCGATGTCCATCACCTCCGGGACACTCGCCTGCATCCGGAACGCCAGCTCGTACTGGGCGATCCGGGTCAGGGTCTCCGGATGCCCCAGCTCCGCCGCCTGGCGCTCATTGAGCACGCGCAGGGCATCGAGGGTCTGGCGCCGCAGCGCCCGGCTCATTCCCGGGGGATCACTCACGTAGAGGACCGGATCCCCCTTGGAGCGGCACTGGACGCCCTGGAACACCGAAGGCAAAAACCCCGTGCCCCACGCGCTCTGGCCCGCGCTCGGCTGGGTGCCGCTGCTGATCAGGACCACGAAGCCCGGCAGGTCCGCGTTCTCGGAGCCGAGACCGTAGGTCACCCACGAGCCCATCGAGGGCCGGCCGCCCCGGGGCGACCCCGTGAAGAGCAACAGCTCGGCCGGGGTGTGGTTGAACTGGTCCGTGTGCATCGACTTGATGAGGCACAAGTCGTCCGCCAGCCCGTGGAAGTTCGGGATGGCATCGGACATCCACATCCCCGAGCGCCCGTGCTGCGCGAACTGACGCGGGGTGCCCATCAGCAGCGGCGTGCCGGTGGTGAAGGCGAAGCGGCGCCCCTTGATGAAGTCGTCCGGCGCCGGCTGGCCGTCCCGCTTCACCAGCTCGGGCTTGTAATCGAACAGGTCCAGATGCGGCGGCCCGCCCGACATATGGAGGTAGATGACGCGCTTCACCTTGGCCGCATAGTGCGACGGCCGCGGGGCGAGGGGGTTCACCGGACCGGGTCCCGGCGCCGGGGCCGCGCCGAGCGCCTGCAGCGCGATCGCGCCCAGGCTGAACTGCCCGCTCGCCCGCAGGAACTGGCGACGGGTCTGGTGACGGATCTGTTCGACGCGCAGGTTCATGGCTTCATCAGGGTCTCGTCGAGGTTCAGCAGCGCGTTGGCCACGGCCGTCCACGCCGCGAGGTCCGGGGCGGAAAAGGTCGCGGGCGGCGGCAGGTCGGGATTGGCGATCAATTGGGCCGCCTGCTCGGGCTCGCGCGTGAAACCCGCCAAGGCCTCCGCGTGCAACGCCACCAGCGGCGCCAGCTCGGCCGGCGCCGGCGCCCGCAGGAGCACGCGCCGGAAGCCCGCCACCGCCTTCTCCGCCACGCTGCCCCCGCCGTGCGCCATCAAGCGCGCCAAACCCTGCGCCGCCTCGACGTAGACGGGATCATTGAGGGTCACGAGGGCCTGCAGGGGCGTGTTGGTCCGCGGGCGCCGCAAGGTGCACACCTCGCGGTTCGGCGCGTCGAAGGTCACCATCGACGGATACGGGCTGCTCCGGCGCCACTCGGTGTACAGGCCGCGCCGCAACCGGTCCTCGCCCGTGCTGGTCTTCCAATCGAGCGCCCCACCGAACGCCGCCCGCAGGTCGAAGGCCGGCTGAAAGGGCCGCACCGCCGGACCGAACTGCTTCGCGCTGAGCAGGCCGCTCACGGCGAGGGCCTGGTCGCGCACCATCTCCGCCGCCAGCCGCACCCGCGGGCCGCGCGACAGCAGCCGGTTCTCCGGATCCGCCGCGAACGCCTCGGGCGTCACCCGTGAATGCTGCCGATAGGCGGCCGAAAGGACGAGGCGGCGCAGGAAGCGCTGCACGCTCCAACCATCCTCCATCAGTTCGACAGCCAGCCAGTCCAGCAGCTCCGGATGGCTCGGCAGCTCGCCCTGCGCGCCGAACTCCTCCGAGGTGCGCACGAGGCCCAGGCCGAAGATCGCCTCCCACAGCCGGTTGGCCAGCACCCGCGCGGTGAGGGGGTTCTCGCGGGCCACCAGCCAGCGCGCCAACGCCAGCCGGTCCGCCGGCTGCCCCGCCGGCAGCGCCCCGAACACCGCGGGCACGCCCGGCGGCACCTCGTCGCCCAAGGTCTGGAAATTACCCCGCAGGTGCACGCGGGTGACGCGCCGCTCGGCCGCGGGCAGCTCGCGCAGGATCGGCGTGGTCTGCAGCGGCATCTCGTCCAGTTCCCGCTGCACCGCCGCCAGCCGCCGGCGCTCCGTCGCCAGCCCCGGGGCCACCTCCTGCACATAATGGTCCAGCAGCAGCTCCCGCTGTCCGGGCGTCCGCTCGGCCTCCTGGCGCCGCAGGACCGCCAGCACCGGGGCCGGGGTGCGGGCGTGTTCCGCCGCGCGGGCCTCCGTCGTGCTCAGCACCCGCAGGCCCCCCGCCGCGGTCCGGGCCCGGCCGCTCTGCTGCTCCACCGTGAGGACCAGCCGCTCGCCCGGTGCGAGGCGCAGGGGCCGCGCCGGTACCAAGGTCAGGCCCGCGCCTCCCGCCGTGCCCGGCCGCCACGCCGACTTCGCCGCCGCCTTGCGGGCCTTGGCCGCCTTGCGCGCGGGCTGGTCCGTCACCAGGGCCGAGGGCTCTAGGCCCTCCTGCCCCGGATCCGCCGCCGCCATCGTCAGCGGCAATTCCCGCGGATCGGAAAGCAGGACCGTGTTGGTCGGGCGCGGGAACTCCCGGGTCACCCGTTCGAAGACCGGCCGCCGCTCCGCGTCCAGCACGGTGATGCGGATCCCGGTAGGCGTGCCCTCCTCGCCCCGTCGGCCCCACAGGACAACCTTCTCGAGGGGCAAGGTCGCCCCCAGGTCCACTTCCCACCAGGGATTGTCCTCCACCTGGGTGAGGGAGACCGACTTGAACAGGATATCGCCATCCGTGTTGCCATCGAGGGCCCGGGCGGCCTCGGCGCCCTCGGCGGTCGAGCTCTGGCGGGCCTTCCCCGCGCGGGCCACATTCTGCCCGCCACTGAACACCTCCAGTTCGGCAAAAGACACGACCTTGCCCCGGCCGGGGTTCTCCACCCGCACGAAGCGGGCGTGACGGAACGGCTCCGGGGGCAAGACGCCCGCGCGCACCGACTGCAGCGTGAACCCGCCGCCATTCGCCGCCGGTCCGGCTTCCAGCCGCAGGGCCGTAAGCGCCTCGCCCTCGGGCAGCGCCGGCTCCAGCGTGAAGGTCTCCTTGGCCGGCCCGGCCTCCACGGCCGCCGCCCCCGCCTCCAACCGCACCGGGGTGGCGCCCGCCGCGCTCGCGGCCCGCAACGGGGCCGGACGCCAGTCGAGCCGCGCCGGAAAGGCCCGCGCCCACTCCCCGGCCGCAACGGTCTCCCGCTCGCGTGCCGCCCGGAACACCGCGTGCAGGGCCGCGATCTCCGCTTTCGCCCGCTCCTGCGCCGCCTCCTGCTCCGCGGTGAAGAACTCCAGCAGCGGGGTCTCGTCGTTGCGGTCGGCGTCCTCGGTCTGGTTCAGCAAAGCGTAGACCTGGAAGTACTCCTTATGGGTGATGGGATCGTACTTGTGGGTGTGGCACTGGGCGCAGGCCATCGAGGTGCCCATCCAGACCGCCAAGGTCGTGTTGACGCGATCGACCACGGCCACGGTCCGGAATTCCTCATCATCCGTGCCGCCCTCGGTGTTGTTCATCGTGTTGCGATGAAACCCGGTCGCCACGATCTGGTCCCGGGTCGGGTTCGGCAACAGGTCGCCCGCGATCTGCTCCACGGTGAACTGATCGAAGGGCAGGTCGCGGCTGAAGGCGCGGATGACGTAGTCCCGGTACGCCCAGATGCTGCGGGGCTGGTCGTCCGCGTAACCCTTGGAATCCGCATAGCGCGCCAGATCGAGCCAGAGGCGCGCCCAATGTTCCCCATAGGCGGGCTTGGCGAACTGCCGGTCCACGAAGCGTTCGTAGGCCCCCGGCGCCGCGTCGGCGGCAAAGGCCTCCACCTCGGCCAAGTTCGGCGGCAGGCCGGTCAGATCGAGGGCCACGCGCCGCGCGAGGGTCACGCGATCCGCCTCCGGCTGCGGGCGGAGCCGCTCCTGCTCCAGCCGGGCCAGGACAAAGCGGTCGAGCGGGGCCTTCGCCCAAGCGGCGTCCTTGACCACCGGCTGCGCCGGTGCCCGGGGCGGTTCGTAGGACCAATGGCGCGCGTAGGGCGCCCCGGCCTGGATCCAGCGGCGCAGGAGGTCAATCTCACCCGGCGTGAGGGTCTTGCCGGAGGCCGGCGGCGGCATCAGCTCGTCCGCATCCTTGGTGACCAAGCGCGCGATCAATTCGCTCTTCTCCGGATGACCGGGAACAATCGCGAAGGCGCCGCCGCCCAGATCCGCCCGCGCACCTTCCGCGGTATCGAGCCGCAGCCCGTCCTGCCCGCCCTTGCGGGATTCCTCATCGGGCCCGTGGCAGTGGAAGCAGTTGTTGGAGAGAATCGGCCGAATATCGCGGTTGAAGTCCGGCGCGTCGGTCGCGGCGCCCCGTTCCGGGAAGAGGGCGCAGGCGAGCAGGGCGAAGGCAGGCAGGGGGAACCGCATCGGGCGAAGGGGAATGGCCAGAGCAAAGCCCGAAGGGATCGCGGGTCAACGTCGGACGCACCGTGTTCCTTGCCTCCGCGGCCGCCGGCTCGCAGCGTCCAACTATGCCCCTGCTTCGCCTGCTTGGCTGGGCCTTGCTCGCCCTCCCCTTCGCCACCGTTTCCGCCGCCGCCGCGGCCGCCGCGCGTCCCCACGTGATCGTGCTGATCGCTGACGACATCAGCTGGAACGACCTCGGCTGCTATGGTCACCCGACCGCCCGCACGCCGCACCTCGACCGCCTCGCCGCGGCCGGCCGGCGCTTCGATGCGGCCTATTTGACCGCCAGCAGCTGCAGCCCGAGCCGCAGCAGCATCATCACGGGTCGCTACCCGCACAACAATGGCCGCGCCTCGGAGCTGCATCAGCCGATCTCCGCCCACCTCCCGTGGTTCCCGCAGCTGCTGCGCGCCGCCGGCTACCATACCGCCCTGAGCGGCAAGAACCACCTGAGCAGCGCCCCGCCCGAGCCCGGCCAAGCCGCCCCGCCCCCCGCCTTCGTGCACGTGGATGCCGGCAAGGCCCCGGGCAACAGCGGCGGCCACGCCAATTGGGTGCAGGTCCTCCGCGACCGCCCCCGCGATCAACCCTTCTTCGGCTGGTTCGCCGCCCTCGACGCCCACCGCGACTGGGAAGGCGACACCGAATGGCGCCCCGAGGTGTACGGCCCGCTCCACGACCCGGCGAGGCTACCCGTGCCACCCTTCCTCCGCGACGACGAGGCCACGCGCCGCGACTTGGCCTCGTACCATAACGAGATCACCCGCTTCGATCATTACGTCGGCGCCGTGGTCGAGGAGCTGAAGCGTCAGGGGATGCTGGAGAACACGCTGCTGCTGGCGCTCGCCGACAACGGCCGGGCGTTCCCCCGCGCCAAGACCCGCCTGCACGATTCGGGGATGAAGACCTACCTGATCGCCCATTGGCCCGCGGGCATCCGCGAGGCCGGCCAACCCACCGCCAGCCTCGCCAGCGCCATCGACCTCGCCCCTACCATCCTCACCGCGGCGGGCCTCCCCGTCCTGCCTACCATGCAGGGCGTCAGCCTGCTGCCGGTTCTCCAGTCCCCGTCCGCCCAGGTGCGCCAACACGCCTTCTCCGAACATAACTGGCACGACTACGAGGCCCACGGCCGCGCCGTCCGCTCGGAAGGCTTCCTGTACATCCGCAACCATCGCCCCACCCTGCCCTGGCAGGGCCCCGCCGACTCGGTCCGCTCCGCCTCCCACACGGCCCTGCGCGCGGCCCGCGACGCCGGCACGCTGACGCCGGCGCAGGCCGACGTCTTCCTCGCCCCGCGCCCCGCCGAGGAGCTCTACGTGCTCGCCGCCGATCCGGACCAGCTCCGCAACCTAGCCACCCATCCCGGCCACGCGGCCATCCGCACCCGCCTCGCGGCCCTGTTGGACCGCTGGAGCGCGGAAACCGGGGATACCGTGCCCGCCAAGCTGACCCCCGACGGCTTCGACCGGGACACCGGCCGCCCCGTCCCGAAGGCCGGCAAGGGCAAGAACGCCCCGCGCGGCACCCCGGCCGGATCCGAACGTCAGGCCGACCGCATCAACGCCCCGGGGCCCCGCTAAGCGGGTCCCGGAGGGGTCACTTCTTCGGCTGCTGCTTGGCCTTGGGGGCGGGCTTCGGGTCCAGGTTCGCCGCCAGCTGGGCGGGAGTGACCGTCGAAGCCACGCCGTCCCGCGGAACCTCGACGCCCGCGACCCAGAGGATCGCGTTGAGGACCACCTTGCGCTGATTGTCGTCGCCCCAATTGGCGTGGGTGTGGCCACCGGTAAAGCCGAAGCCGCGCCCGCCGTCAGGCCGCTGGCGGACCCACATCATTGTCTCCGTCCGCCCCGCCGCCGCCACGATGTGCGGATAGGGCCCCTTGGGGTGCACATAGGGGCCGCCGCGCACCTTATCAGAAGGCTTCGCGGTCAGGATCGGCGTGATGCCGTCCCGGTTCTCCGGCCAGCGCATATTGAAGTACCATTCGTCGTGATTGGAGAACGGCTTCACCCCGCGCGCCACCGGGTGATCCGGGAACTGCTGGTACTCGGGGGTCCACATCGGATTGCAGGAATAGTTGCTCTCGTAGTGCCCGCCGATCCAGCGGAGGAACTCCGGGCCACCCTTGTCCGCCGGGATTTCCACGCCGTAATGCATAAAGCCCAGGCCGACGCCGCGCCGCGCAAGGCCGTCCAGGAAGGCCTTGCGGTCGCCCTCGAGGACCGGGTGCCGCGGGCCGCCGTCGCAATAGATTATCACCGCCGCCGCGCCGTCGAAGGCCCGGTCGGACTCCGGCCAGCCATTCGCGTGGACGGTGGCCTTGACCCCGGGCACGCCGGCGAGGCCCTGCTGCAGGAGCAGCATCCCGGCGCGGAACTCGTGCATTCCCGGCGGATGGCTCGGTTTGCCGGCAATGAGGACGATCGACTTGTCCGCCGCGGCCAAAGGCAGGGCGGCGCACAGGGCGAGGAGGGGCAAAATCCAGCGGGGTTTCATCCCCGGAAGCCGAGCCCAGCGCCCCGCCCGGCTCAAATCCAAAACACGTTCCGGGGATCAGTGCGCGCAGCCGCACCCTTCGCCACAACTCTCCTTGCCGCCGGGCCCGCCCTGCGCGACTTCCTCGGGCGTCGCCTCGCGGGCGGTCACCACTTCCACGTCAAAGGTCAAGTCCACGCCGGCCAGCGGGTGGTTGGCGTCGAGGAGCACTTCCTCGCCCTCGATCGCGGCGATGGTCACCACCGGATCCGTGCGGTGCGGCCCGGTCTGGAACTGGTCGCCGATGCTCAGTTCGCCCTCGACCGGCAGGTCCGTGCGGCGGACGCGCTGCATCTGCTCGGGGTCGCGAGCGCCATAGGCTTCCGCGAAGGGAACCTGCACTCGCTCCTTGGCGCCCGTGGCCGCGGCGCGGAGCCGCTGGTCCAGACCATCGATGATCATTCCCGCCCCTTCTAGGTAGGTCACCGGTTGCCCGCCCGCCGAGGAATCGAGGACGCGGCCACTGGGATCACGGAGCGTGTAATGGAAGGAGACAACGCGAGGCATCGCCGCACGCTGACGCCCTCGCGCCCGGAGGAAAGCGGAAACGCTCGGCCCGCCGGACTAGGGCGTTCCCGCGCCGCTTCAGGGCAGCTCGTACAGCTCGATCAGCACCTCGCCGCCCTGCAGGTCCGCGCCGGAGACGTGGACCGTGTAGGAATTATTGGCGGAGACCGTCAGCGACAAGGCCGCGTCGGTGCTCAGGGCCGGCAGCTGGAAGGCGTTCACCGCCCGGAAATCCGCGTCGAGGGCGGAGTCCCAGTTGTCGTTCGCGGCGATCTCGCGGCGGGCGCCGTCGTAAACCTGCAGGGTCGGATTGGTCGTCGTGCCCGCCACGCCAAAGAGCCCGAGGGTCTGGCCCACGGCGCGCACCAGCAGTCGCTTGGAGCCAGTGCCGGCCGTCACGAAACCGAGGATGGCAGCCTGGCCGTTGCCCACCCGGAGCCGGGCGGAGATGTTCGTGAGCCGCCGCGGGAAGGCCAGCGCCGGGTCATAGACCTCGAGCAACACGTCCCCCGGGGCGTCCACCCGCGCGTGGGCGGTGAAAGTGCCGTTCAAGGGCTGGGCGAGGGCGGCATCGCGCGAGCCGGCCGGAAACGGGAAGGCGCCCACGGCGGCGAACTGCGGCGCGAGGGTCAGGTTCCAGTCGTCGTTGGTGGCGATCTCCGCCCCGTTGCCCCCGAAGACCTGCAGCCGGGGATTCGGCGCGCCGGCCACCCCGAATTGCGAGAGCACCGGCCCCGCCGCGCGGAACAGGATCGTGCCGGAGCCCCCGGCGAGCGAGCCGCCGACCACGAGGGCCTGGGGCACGTCGAGGCGCGCCCGCAGGGAGAAATTGGCCAGCGCAAAGGACGGCGCCGTGGTCACTTGGGCCCAGGTTGAAGCGACGGATGCGAGGAACAGGGCAGAAAGCAGGCGGGTATTCATGGGCATTTAAAGCAAGGCTCTTGCGGTTAAGGGATCGGTTCGAACGCCCAAAGGCAAACGCCTTCGCGGAGGGTGCTCGACACCGGAGCGCGGCGAAAGTACGTTCCCCGTGCTTCCCATCTTACCCATGCGCCCCACCCTCCTCCTCCTTATCCTGACGCTGCTCGCTCCCCTGACCGCCGCCGAAAAGCCGACCGCCCCCGCCGCCGCAGCCGCTGCCACCTTGGCTCCCGGCACCTACGTCGGCTCCTGGCGCGCGCAGGACGAGAGCACCGGCACGCTCCGGCTCAAGTTCTCGCAGGGCGCCGACCAGAAGTGGCAGGCCGAGGCGATGTTCACCTACGAGGGCGCGGAGGTCCCGACCGCCACCAAGGCCTTCAAGCTCGAGGGCGGCCGCGTCGAGCTCACCTTCTCGTGGGAAGTTCAGGGCGTGAACGCCAGCAGCACCCTCAAGGGCGAGATCCAAGCCGGATCCCTTTCCGGAACGTACCAGAGCACGGTCAACGAGGCCGCCTCGTCCGGCCGCTGGACGGTCGCCCTGCAGCCGGCGAAGTCCTGAGCGGATCACCGCCCGCTTAACGCGGCGCCGGGCCGATCCGGATCCGGCGGTACTCCATCTGGCCGCGGTCGCCCTCCAGACCGATCGGCCCCGTCGCCGGCACCTTCAGGGCGTCGGTGAGCAGTTCCCCATTGCACTCCGCCCGGGCCACGCCGTTGCGCACGACAATCACCAGCTCGTTCCAGTCCTGCGGACGGTAGCGCTGGAGCTGCGTGTAGGGTCCGGCCAAGGGATAGTCGCGGCACTGGAGCTGCGGCTGGCGCACGAAGACGCCGCTGTCCGCGTTGGGCGTGGCGCGGAATTCCAGCTTGAGGGTGAAGTCCTCCGGGAACTCGCGCGTGGTCCAAAGCTGCTGCACCCGGCGACCCTCGGCCGGGGTCGTCACGACCAGACGGCCATTGATCGCCCGGTAACGGCCGTCGGGGGACGCGGTCTGGCCGTCGAAGGCGACGGCGGACTTCACCTCGACGAACACCGGGGCGTCCGCCTTGGCCTTGGCCGGGGCCTTGCGCGGGGGCGTGGGCCGGAAGCCCCAACCGGTGAGGTCGCGGCCATTGAACAGGGCCGTGAAACCCGGCTCCGGCGTGAACGCCTCCGGCTCCGCATCGAGGAAGCCCAAGGTCGCGAAGAGCGGCCGCAGCGCGGCGCCCCAGCGGGCATAGCCGGCGGGGTTCAGGTGCAGACGGTCCGGGAACCAGGTGGCCGGCGCATCGCCGTCCGGCCCGGCGAACAGCGTCCAGGTATCGAGCACGGTGAACTGCGGGTCGCCCCGCACGGCCGCCTCGAACAGGGCATTGACGGCCGCAATGGTCTCCTTGGGGCGCTTCTTGTCCGCGGCGCTGGGGAACACGCGGCACACGATGACGGGCACCTTCGCGTTATGGGCCTTGATGGCCGCGATGAGCTTCTGGAAGTTCCGGCCGATGGCGTCGGGCGCAATGCCCACCTCGATGTCGTTGGTTCCGAGCAACAGGACGATCGCGGCCGGCTGCAGGGCGAGGACGTCCTCCTGCAGGCGGATCAGCATCCCGCGCGAGGTGTCGCCACCGATGCCCCGGTTCGCGAGTTTCATCCCCGGAAAGGCATCCCGGAAGGCCGGGCCCCAGCCCTGCGTGATCGAATCCCCCAGGAACACCACCGCCCCGCGGTCTTGCGCGACGCGGCCGGCCCATTCCTGGCGCGCATCGTGCCAGCGCCGCACGTAGGCGTCATAGCGGCGCAGGGGCCCTTCCCCGGGCAGGCCGGCTTCATCGGCCGGCAGGCTCCACTGGTCCGGCGGGGGCAACGGCGCGGCGGCAAAGGCCAGCAGCGGAAAGCAGAGCAGAAGGGCGCGAAGGGTCATTGGGGATCGGGGAATGGCCGAGGCTAGGCGCCCGCCACTCCTACTGGCGATGCGAATTCCTGCGCGCGCCTCCGGCGCGGAAAATTTGCTCGCCTCACCGCGCTCCTGCGCGCGTCCTCGACCCACTCCCCTCCCCTATGCGTCCCCTACTCTCCCGGCTCCTCGCCCCGCTCGCCCTCGCCCTCGCCGCGGCCCTGCCTGCCCCCGCCGCCGCCCCCAAGCCCCTCAAGGTGCTCCTTGTCACCGGCGGCTGCTGCCACGACTACGTCCAGCAGAAGGACCTCCTCAAGGCCGGCCTCGAGCAGCGCGCGAACGTCGTGGTCGAACACCTCCACACCCCCGACAAGTCCACCAAGCCGCCCCTCTCCTCCCATAACAACCCGGCCTACGCCGACGGCTACGACCTGGTGATCCACGACGAGTGCGCGGCCGGCATCGACGATCCGGCGATGGTCCGCAACGTCCTCGCCCCCCACCTGCGGGGCGTCCCCGCGGTCGCCCTCCATTGCGCGATGCACAGCTACCGCGTGAGCAAGGAGTTTGCCCAGCCCCAGGCCCCCGGCTCCCCCGGCGGCCTCTGGTTCGACTTCCTCGGCCTCCAGTCCAGCCGCCACGGCCCGCAGGAGCCGATCGCGGTCAAGTTCACCGACAGCAAGCACCCGATCACTCGCGGGCTCACCGGTTGGACGACCGGCAAGGAGGAACTGTACAACAACGTCCAGCCGCCGAGCGTCTACGCGGCCCACCGCCCCCTCGCCACCGGCTTCCAGCGCACCAAGAACAAGAAGTCCGGTGCCACCGAGGACAACGAGTCCGTGGTGGTTTGGACCAATGAATACGGCCCCAAGAAGGCCCGCGTCTTCTGCACGACCCTCGGCCACAACAACGAGACGGTCGCCGACGCCCGCTACCTCGACCTGCTCGCCCGCGGCCTCCTCTGGGCGGCCGGCAAGCTCGACGACTCCGGCCGGCCCGCGGCCGGTTTCGGTCCCGGAGGCCGCTAAGGTTCCGCCGATGCTCTCCCGCCGCGCCTTCGCCTCCGGCCTGCTCCTAGCCGGCCTCGTTGCCTTCACGCCCGCCTCCGCCACGCCGGCCCGGGTCCTGTACGACAAGGATTCGCCCTTTGGTCCGGTCATCGTGACCGAGGAGGACGGCCTCCGCACCCTCTGGTTCGAGCGGGGCGGCGCCCGGCAGAGCGTGATCAAGCTGGGCGACCCGGCGCATCTGGAGCTGCCCTACGCCGCCACCGCCTTCACCGGCCTGGCCTTCGCGCCCAATCCCAGCCGCGTGCTGGTGGTGGGGCTCGGCGGCGGGTCGCTGCCGATGTTCCTCCGGCACTATTACCCGGATGCGGTCATCGATGCCGTGGACATCAATCCCGACGTGGTGAAGGTCGCCCGGGAGTTTTTGGGCTTCAAGGATGACGCCAAGATGAAGGGCATCGTCGCGGACGGCCGGGCCTTCATCGAACAGACCAAGGAGCCCTACGATGTGATCTTCCTCGATGCTTTTGGCGCCGACAGCGTGCCCACCTCCCTGACCACGATCGAGTTCCTCACCGCCGTGCGCCGGGCCCTCAAGCCGGACGGCGTCGTGGTGGGCAACATTTGGTCCCGCGCTTGGAACCCCCTCCACGATTCAATGGTGCGCACCTATCAGGAGGTGTTCAGCGAGCTGTTCATCATCGATGTCCGCGGCGCCGGCAACCGGATCGTACTGGCCCTGCCCCGCCGGGCCCCGCTGACGGTGGAGCAATTGGCGACCAAGGCCGGTGCCGTCGGCGTCGCCAAGAAGTTCCGCTACGATCTGGCCGAGCGCGTCCGCCAAGGCTTCAATCACGTCACCGCCAAGTCGAGCGAGGGCCGGGTCCTGCGGGATGCGGAGTTCGCCAAGGCCAATCCTTGAACTGAGCCGGCGGGCCAGCGCTGGGCGGCCCATCGCCGCTTAGCGTGGGCCGGCCATCCCGGCAGGCCGGAAGACGCTGACCTCGTGCGGGAGCCGCACCAGGCCGTGCACCACCTCCTGATCGGGCGGATTCGCGACCTCGAGGACGGCCACGTTCAGGACGCGGTCCCAGGTATTGTCGGCCCCGGATCCGGCGCCGCAGCCGACATCGAGGGTATATTGCCCCGCCTGGAGCTCGAGCTTGAAGCGTAGCGTGACCAAGCTGGCGCCGCCGGCCGGTAAGCTGTCGATCAAGCGGTTCGCCACCCGCAGGCCCGTGGCGAAGACCACCTGGCCGTGGCGATTCCGCAGTTCACAGCCCCCGCTGACCGCCGCCACCGCCTTTCCCGCCCGCAACAGGAGCGTGACCACGGCCCAGTCACCCGTCCGGTAGGTTCCGCCGGCGCCGCCATCCCCGTGCAGGAGCCAGGCCTGCTCCACCCGTACCCCACCATCCCCGAGGCGCTCCCGGGCCGCCAAATCCAACGGGGCGGCCGCCGGGAGCTCGTGTTCAGGCAGGTGGGCCAGGTCTTGGGCCGGGGCGGGCGCATTGCCCGCCAAAGCCGCCATCGCGGCCACGTATTCGCGGACGCAGGCTCCCGCCTCCCCCAAGTACCGCAAACGCCCCTGATCGAGCCAGAGGGCCCTTTGGCAGGTGTTCAGGACGAAGGCCAGGTCGTGGGTCACCACAAGGAGCGTGACCCCGCGGTCAATCAGCTCTCGGAGCCGGGCGGCGCATTTCTGCTGAAAGACAATGTCCCCGACGCTCAGCGCCTCATCGATGATCAGGACGTCTGGATCCACCGTGATGGCGACCGCGAAAGCCACCCGCATCATCATTCCGGTCGAGTAGGTCCGGACCGGCTGGCCGATGAAGTCGCCGATGTCGGCGAAGGCGGTGATCTCGGCGTACTTGGCCTCCATTTCCGCCCGGGTAAGGCCCAGAATCGAACCCGCGAGGAAGATGTTCTCTTGGCCCGTGAACTCGGGATTAAATCCGGAACCGAGTTCGAGGAGCGCCGTCACCCGGCCGCGGACCTCGCAGCGGCCGGAGGAGGGCTGCAGCGTGCCGGCGAGGATCTGCAGGAGGGTGCTTTTACCCGCCCCGTTCCGCCCGATAATGCCGAAGGCCTCCCCGCGGGCGACCTCGAAGGAGACTTCCCGCAGGGCCGCGACCTCATCGGCCGCCAGCGCTTGGCCGCGGGGTCGCTCGCCCTGGAGCCCGCGGAGCAGCCAAGGCCAGAGGCCGGGCGTGCGGCGGTAGGCCTTGGAGAGTTGCTGGACGTTGATGGCCGGCGGATGCATCGGACCAGAATGTTCTTTCGGGGCGGGCGGGCGAACTCCAGCCGGAAGCGTGCGGACTGCACGCCCCCGGCTGGTGCTTTCGATTTCGACAAAGAAAAAGGGCGACCGGTCGCCCGGTCGCCCTTTGCGGCGTAATATCAGTCAACTAATCACTGGCCCGGGGGCAGATAAGCACCCGTGCCCGAATTGTTCGGGTCCTTGCCCTGGAGGTCGGCGGACTTGCTCAGCGCGCTGAGGTCCTTGGTGCCGGCGGCATTCACCGTCAGGACACCGACCGCCTGCATGAGCTTCGGCAGCGTGATGTTGCCGGAAGCGCTCAGGGTCGTGGAGACACCGTTGAAGCTCACGATGCCACCGCGGTTCACCAAGGAGATGTTACCTCCGGAGGAGATCGAGGCAGACTGGAGGGCCGTCGAACCGGTAACGATCGCGGTGTCGTCGGACTCGATGAGCGAGACCTGCTGACCCACGAAGCGCACCGTGCCGAACTTGTTGGCCGCACCGGTGAGGGCGATGTTGGCGCTCGCCGCCTGGAAGGAGGCGTCGCCACCCGCCTGGACGCTGCCGGCCGACAGGATGTTGCCGGTGGGCAGGGCGGTGGTGACCGTCAAGTTGCCGGTGGCGATGGCCGGGGCCGCGGCGGAGCCGAGGACCAGGGCAACGCTGCCCAGCGGGGAGAGGGTCACGTTGTTGGCGTTGAAGACCACGCCGCCGGTGGTGGCGAACTCGGTCGTCGGGTCATCGATGACGATGTTACCCGCCGTCGCGTTCAGGGTCACCACGCCGGAGCCGACCGCGGCCACGGTGCCACCGATGCGGAGGTTAGCGAGACCAGTGTCGATGATGTCGCCGCTGACGGAGGTCGCCGTGAAGCTACCCGTCGCGCCGCCCTGCATCGCCACGGTGCCGAGGTTGAGCGTACCCGCCTCGGTGATCGTGATGTTACGGGAGGCCGTGGTGGTCTCCAGGGACACGCGGCCGAAGTTGTTGCCGGTGTTGGTCAGGGTGATGTTGCCGGTGGCCTTGAACGAGGCCGAACCGAAAACCCGGAGCGCGGCGCTCTGGAAGAGGTTCTGGGTCGTGGTTGCGGTGAGGGAGTTCACGTTGGTGTTGCCGAGCGTCAGATTGCCCGTCGACTGCACCGCGGCGGCGCCGCTGGGGGCCGAGATGTTGGCGGTCACGACGTTACCACCGGTGGTGAAGGCACCATTACGGGTGGTCGTGCCACCGATCAGAACGGAGCCATTGGCGGCGTTCAGGTTGAGCGTGCCGTTGTTGGTCACAGTCACGTTCGCGTCCGGATCCTCGATGATGCTGCCAGTCCGGCTGGTCAGGGTGGAGGTACCGCGCGAGTTCAGGGTGCCGAGGCGCATCGTGCCTTCCTCAACCACCGTCACAGTCCGACTCTCGGAAGCGTTCGTCACAACCTCGACGCGGCCGAAATTGTTCCCGGCGTTGCCGAGGACGATGTTATTGTTCGCCGTTGTGAACTTGGCGAGCCCGAAGCTGTTGACGGAGGTGCCCGAAGCCTGGGTGATGGTACCCGAGTTGCCCGCGGAGCCGTTGGCGGCCGTGGCCACAATCGAACCCACCGTCAGGTTGCCGAGGGTCAGGTTCCAGGTGTTGGCGAGGGAGCCGCCACCAGCCGTCGCGGTCACCAAGCCAGCGGCGGTGCCCGAGAGGGTCAGGTTCGAGACGTCGTTGAGCGTCACGGCGCCCGTGCTGTTGTTCAGCACCACGGCGTTGAAGTCGTTGGCGCCGTTGAGGGTGACGGACGCCGCAACCGTGGCGTTGCCAGCGGACACGGAGGTCGTGCCGCCAACGATCAGACCGCCAACACCATTCTGCGTCAGGGCCCCGTTAGCAGCCGTGGCGCTGAGGTCGCCAGACACCTGAGCGGCGGCGGCGTTGTTGTTGAAGTCGAGCGAACCGCCGGACACCAAGCTGACGCCGCCGACCACCGCGAGGCTGTCCACGGTGATATTATTGCCGGTCGAGGTCGTGAGGGCGAGGTTACCCGTGATGCTAGAGCTGACGGTCACCGACTGGTTGGCGGTGATGGCCGCTTGGCCGTTGCCACCGACCGCAATCGAGCCGAACCGATTGTTCAGGTTATCGAGCGTCAGGCTGTTGTTACCACCGACATTGAACGAAGCCGCACCGGTCACGGTGAGGTTGCCGCTGTCGATAATGCCGCCCTGGGCGCTGCTGGCGGTCAGGCTGGAGGCCGTGACGTTGCCGAGGTTCAGGGTCGTGGTCTCAGCGATCGAGACGGTGCCCGCAACCGTGCCGGTCGGATTCGAAACGCTGACCGTTCCATAGCGGACGCTCGGGGCGAGGCCAGCATTCTTCGTGGCGGCGTCGAGCAGGATGTTACCGCCGGAGGTCACCAGGTTCAGGTTGCCGAACAGGTTAACCGCGGAGTAATCGCCATCACCGATGTTACCGTTGTTGGCCGTGGGGACGAGCGCGGTGCCGTTGATGACGTTGATCGACAGGTTGCCGCCGATCGTCAGGGCCTGAGCGGCCGTGCCGGCGCCGGTGCCGAGGGTCACGTTGGTGGCCCCGCCGACCGCGTTGACCGTGAGGTCACCGGTCAGGTTCGTGGTGCCGAGGGTGATCGAATTGGTGTTGGCCAGCACGGCGGAGGCGCCGGACAGCTGGACGACGCCGGTGCCTTCCAGCGTGTTGGCGCCGGAGAGGTCGATGTTACCGAGGGCGGCAGCGACGTGCGTCAGCGAACCAGTCGAGGAGCTCAGGACCGAGCCCAGAGCCTGGGTGATATTGCCCGCGGCAGCGCGGAGGGTGATGGTGCGGTTCGAGCTGATGCTGCCGACCGTGAGGTTGCCCGCGGTGGCGTTCAGGGTGACCGAGCCCGCGCGGGTCGCATTGCCCGCGGTGATGGAGCCGGCGCTGGTGTTGACCGCGGTGCCGATGAGGCTGATGCCGCCGCCACCGGTGGTCGCATTACCCTGGGTGGACAGAGTGGCGCCCGTCGCGAGGGCGACATTGCCAGTGGTGTTCACCGTGATCGCGGTCGAATTACCGCCGACCGCCGAGATGCTGCCCACGGTCACATTGCCGAGACCGGTGAAGCTGAAGCTCGAGTTGTTCGAAACCGTGCCGGAAAGGACCCCGCCCACGGTGCTGTTCTGCGAGATCGAGACACCCGTGCGGGTGATCGTGCCGGTGGTGCTGAAGTCGGCGTTACCAGCAACCGAGAGGGTGCCGACGGTCGCGATCGCCGGGGAGGTGCTGTAGCCAGCGGCAGTGACCGCGAGGCTGCCACCGAGGGTGGAGTTCGACAGATAGACGTCGCTGACATCCTTGACCACCACCGCACCCAACGGGGTCAGACCGACCGCCGTGTTGAGCGAGATGTTGGAGAAGTCGTTGCCGACGTTGTCCAGGGTGATGTTGTTGCTGCCCGTCGTGGTGAACGTCGCCAGCTTCGTCATGAAGGTGGTGTCGCCCACGCTGATCGTGCCGCCCGCGCCCTGCGTGATGTCGCTGTTGGTGGCGGTGACCGCGAGGTTACCGGCGACGCGCACGTTACCGTTGGCCGCGAGGCTCAGCGGAGTGGCGGCGGTGACCGAACGAACCGAGACGTCTCCGCTGGCGTTCACCGAGGCGAGCGACAGGGAGCCACCGACCGCGGTCAGCGTGCTGGTGAAGATCGGGGCGGCGGTAGAGGCGCCGGGGGCCGGATTCGGGATACCGATGCTGATCGAGCCGTTGCCGGAAGCGCTCGGGATCAGCACCAGGTTACCGCTGGTGAGGAAGGCACCGTTGTCTTCGTTGAGCGTGCTCAACACCAGACCACCGGAAGCGGTCACAACCGCACCTTGGTGAACATTAATCATGCCACCGGGGGCAAGGATGAAGACGCGGCCGTTGGAGTCGATCTGACCGGCGATGGTGGCCGTGTCGACGGCAGCGGAAGTACCGACACGGTTCAGCACCGCGCCGCCCGCCGGCATCTGGAAGTTGTAGACCTCGCCCGCGTCGATCGCGAACTTGGTGGCATTCCACTGGAGGACCGCACGGTCCGACGTGGAGATCGTGGCCACGGAGCCGAGGTTCGTAACGGACGCAGATCCGTTTTGAACGGTGAAGTTGGGGGTAGCCGCGGTCGGCAATACCGCCCAGACAGGACTCGGCAGAATGGCCACGGGGCCAACCGCCAGCATCGCAGTGAACAACTTGCGAAGCGACAGACTAACGTTCGGTCGATTTTTCATTGAGGTGATACGTGTGTGTGTGACTGGTTTACGCCTAACAGCTGGACATCCAAGGGCAGGGCTCCGGGACTGGCAAGCAGATTTTTGGGGGCCCCGGGACGACCGGATCCGGCGACGAAGGCCTCTCCCGGTGCGGACATTGCCTACTCGCGCCACGGGCGCCCCGCGCGAAACGCCTCCAAGCGAGCCTCCGTCAGTTTCGCGATCGCAGCATCGTTGGCCTGCCGCGCCGCCGCCAAGGCCGCCTCCGCCGTCCGCACCGCGTCCGGGAAGCGCCCCTGTTCCGCCCAGGCCGCCGCCAAGGTATTGAGATAAGTGGCCGAAGCGGGGTCGGCGCGGACCGCCTCCTCCGCCCACCGCACCGCCTCCGCCCCGTTGCGCAGCCCATCGACCTTGCAGGTGGCCAGTACCCACGCGAGGTAGGTGGCCAGATTGGGGTCCACCCGCTCGGCCAGGGCGGTCCGATAAATCAAGATCGCCTCCGCCGGGCGCTGCGCCCGGTAGAAACTGGCCGCCCCGTTGGCGTACATCGCGGGCCGCTCCGGCCCCGGGGAGCGGCGGATCGCCTCCACCAACGAACGGGCGGAGGCCTCGAACTCGTTGCGCCCAAATTGGATATCGGCTTTCTTAAACCAGGGTTGCGGGGCCTGGGGCAAGGCCTGAATCAGGGCGTCGAAGTCCTTCTCCGCGGCCGCGGCCTCCCCTAGCTCCAGTTTGGTCAGGGCTACATTAAAGATCGCATCCGCCTCGGTCTGATCCCAAGCCACTTTGACCAGCAACACAAAGAGGTTCAACGACTTGAATTCATCCGGGAGACGATAGGGGATGGCCTGCAGCCACGTCGGGACCACCTTGTCCACGAGCAACAGGTGCCCGAAGGTCTTCTTCACTTCCTCATCCGGCAGGGTCGGATTCAGGAGTTTGAAGTACGGGCCGATGAAGTTCTCCTCGGACAAAATCGCGAGGTGAGTGACGCCGTGCTGGCGGATCAGCGCCTTGGCCTCGTCCACCGAGCGGGCCGCCAGGATATTCCCGGCCGCCTTCAGGCCGGCGTTGTTCTCCCAGTAGAGGGTACCCAGGGTCTTGAAGCGGCCGTAATAGCCGATCCCCGTGGAGCTGTTGGGGCTGCTGACGAGGACGATGTCACCGGTCGGCTGGGTCGCCCGCAGGGCGCGGGCGATGTCCCGGAACAGGGGCGCGTAGGCATCGGCGGGCGAGATGCGCAGCTCCACCACATCCTCCCGCGCCATCACGATCCGGCGCACCGAGTTCACCCCGTAGAGCAGCGTTGCGGCCACGAGGACGGCACCCCAACGGACCGCCGGGCGTGCGCCCCGGAAGTAAACCACCGCGAGAACAAGGGAGAGGACAATGAAAGGCCCCGTGGTGTTGAGCAGCCAGCGGGACTGCCAAAAGGAGAGGGCTAGCGCCAAGACGCATACGAGCGTGGAGAAGAGCAGAATCAACGGCCGGCGGCGGGAAACCAGCAGGGCCAGCACGGCGAGGAACAGGGGGATGTTCTCGATGATCGCGACGTCGATGAACGGCCGGGGGCCGAGGCGGGCAAGGGTCTTGTGCAGCGGGAGGAATTCCTGGATGTGCTGGTGGTGCAGGGCCGCCAGAAAGGGGTCCGCGACGGTGAAGACCTGCGCCTTGAAGAGAACGATCGTGAGCGGCGCCACGGCGGCGAGGGCGGCCCCGAGGGCCAGCCGGGGCCAGCGGAGCAGCGCCGGGCGGCAACCGCCCAGCCACCAGGTGGACAACTCTGCCAACAGTTCGCCCGCGCCCCACCAGGCCATCGCGTAGAAGGGATGGTTCACCTCCAGCCGGACCCCGAGGTGCTGCGGGAAGTATTCGAGCAGGTAGAACCCCAGGCTCGCGCCCGCCCCCACCCGGCCCCACAGGCGCCAGGCGTCCGGCTCGAACTTTAGGCCCAGCGCGGCCGCCCGCCGCCCGGCGACCAAGGTGACCAGGGCCGCCGCGACACCGATGAAGGCGATCGTGGGGATGACCGAAGCGGCGCCGACCCACATCCCGAAGGCCCCGCCCAACGCGGAAACCACGGCCGCCCGGCGCACTTGGCGGGAGGATTCGGGGAGCGGCGTCTCGGGCGCTGCCGGTGGCCGCCACCACCCCATCCCCATCAGGACCACGCCCAGCACCAGGGTGAAGACGCTCGCCGCAATCAGGCCGTGATGGTCGACGTAGGCCGGAAAGAAACCCTCATAAAAGCGGTTGTGCCCGCCCATCGCGATGGCGACCAGCAGTCCACCCAGCAGGCCGGTGCGCCGCGCCGCCCAGCCGGAAATGAGCACGATCGCAATAAACAGGGTCACCCCGGGCAGCCAGACGGTCATTCGCTCCACGGCCTGCGGCAGGGGTCGGCCGGTGAGCCAGTGGTCCAGCTTGCCCGCTCCCGCGATGGCCCAGGCCCACGCGGAGTTCCAGTGCACTTCCCGGCCGTGGGGGGCGTTATCGATGTCGGTCCAGCGCAGCCGGATCTGGTCCCCTTCGAGGAGCGTCAGGGCGTGCCGCACCCACGTTTGGGCATCCGCGGCGAATCCCGGGTAAGCGGACTGCAGGGGGGTGCCCGCCTGCGCGGCGCCGCGGAGGCCCATCCCTTCGGCGACGCCCAGGTAGCGCTGTAGGTACCAGGCGTGACCGAAGATGAGGGCGCCCAGCACCAGCCAAGCCGGGATCAGCACCGCCCAACGGCACGCGGGAGTCTCGTGGCTGAGCTTCATCGGCGGGAGTTAAAATGGACGCCCATACAGGGCCTCCAGCCCTGCCAGCGCGGGGTGCGCCAAGCAAGCGCTTTGGCGCCTCCCGGCCCGAACGCCTTGGTTTTTGGCTTGGCCCGCCCGAACGCGTTTACGGTCCTGTAATACCCGCGCAAGCCACCCGCAAGGATCGCGCCCTACCCTCCCGGAAATGCGCCGCCCCGATCCCTTTCCCCTCCCCCCCGCCTGCGGTGAGCCTGTCGAACCCGCCTGCCGTGAGCCCGTCGAACCCGCCTGCGGTGAGCCCGCCGAACCCGGCCTGCCGTGAGCCTGTCGAACGGTTTGGCCTTGAACATCCCCGGCCGCCGAAGGTCTCCTCCCCGCCTGAAGATGTCCGTTCTCCGCCTCACGTTTTGCCTCCTGACCGCCCTCCTGTCGGCCGGGGTGACGCGCGCCGCTGAGGCCGCGCCGGCCGCCCCGGCCGCGCCACGGATCATTCTCCGGCAGCTGCTCTTCGCGGAGTCCATCGAGGCCGCCCAAGCCCTGCAGCCCGATCCGGCCAAGGGCTATATCGTGCTGACCGGCCCCTTGATCGGCAGCGATGTCGCCGAGCTGGGCCGCCGCCTCGCCGCGGGCGAGGGCCAGGCCATCTCCGACCAGCTGCTCGTGGGCATCGTGCAGGTCACCACCGGATTCTTCCGGCAGCGCGATTTACCCGTGGCAGAGGTGATCATCCCGCCTCAGGACATCACCAAGGGCGTCATCCGGGTGGCCGTGATGCGGGGCAAGTTCCGCGAGATCAAATTCAAGGGCAACCGCTGGTTCAGTGATTCCCTGCTCCGGGATACCCTGCAGGTGCAGCGGGGCGAGATCATCCGCCTCTCCCAGCTCGACCAGGCCATCAACTGGGCCAACACCAACCCGTTCCGCCGGGTACGGATCCACATTGAGCCCATTCCCGACACCGGCGAGGCGGACCTGCACATCGGGGTCGAGGAGAAGCTCCCGCTGCGCCTGGCGCTCTCCTACGACAACACCGGCAACGATCTGCTGGGCAACGACCGGCACACCGCCGCGATCACCTGGGGCAACCTCTTCGGCCGCGACCACCAGGTCTCCTACCAGTTCACGACCACGCACGATCCGGACCTGATCCAGGCCCACGCCTTCGATTACCGGATTCCGCTCCCTTGGCGGCACCTGGTGATGCTCTCCGGCAACTTGGCGACGGTCGATGTGCCCCTCTACGAGGGCTACTTCAACCAGGCCGGCCGCAGCTCGGGCCTCGACCTGAAGTACCTCGCCCCGCTGCGCCTCAAGGGCTGGATGGCCGAGGGTTCCGCGATGGTGAGCTTCAAACGCTCCAATAACAACCTCGAGTTCGGCGGCGCGGAGGTCTTCGGGTCCGGGACCGACACCTTCACGGCGTCCGTGGGCGGGACCTTCATCCGCCCGGACAAGCGGGGCCGCTGGGTAGTATCGCTAAATCTGACCGGCAGCCCGGGCGATATGAATTCCCGCAACACCGACGCCGCCTACGGCGAAAGCCGGTACGAGGCGCGCGCCCGCTTCTTCTACGGCCAGGCCTGGGCGCAGCGGGTGACCGTCCTCGCCCCCTCCCTCAGCCTAGCGAGCCGGGTGATCGTGCACGGCGGGAGCAACACCAACCTGTTGCCCTCGGAACAGTTCTCCTTGGGCGGGATGGGCACCGTGCGGGGGTACAAGGAACGCATCTTCTCCGGAGAGCGGGGCCTGCTGATGAACCAGGAGCTGACGAAGCAGTTGCCGGCGACCTCGCTCGGCAAGCGGCTACCGCCGCTAGAGACCTCGCTGGCGTTCTTCTGGGACTACGGGCGCGTCTACACCCATCAGGTGCGCACGATCGAACCGGAGAACTTCACCCTACAAAGCGTCGGCTTCGGGCTGCGCGCGAACATCGGCACGCATTTCAGCGCCACGCTCGACTACGGGCGGCAGGCCAAGGATCCGAAGTACACCGACCTCGCCCGCGGCCGCCTCCACGCGCGGGTGACGCTCGCGTACTGAGCCGGCTTGGCCGGCGGCTTAGCCGGCCGGTTTCCGCCGGCCCTTGCCCACCTTCCCGCCCCGCGCGCGGGCCTCCGCCGCCCAAGCCTCCGCGACTTGGGCGACGATGCCCAAAAAGGCCCGCAGGACCGCCGTCTCCGGTCGCAGCCACGCCGCAATCACCCGCACGGGCGGGAACCCCGGCAGCGGAAAGATCCGCAGGCCCGGATGGGAGCGCGCGACGTCCAAGTCCAAGGTCACGCCCAGACCCTTCCCATTTGCCACATACCACGGCGTCAGGGCCAAGGAGGCCGAAGCCAGGGTGGAGGGCCAACGCACCCCCCGCTCGGCCAAGACGCGGTCGAAGAGCCGGGACATCCCCTCCTTGGGGCCGAGGGTGACCAGCGGCTCGTCGATCTGGCCGGGGCGATCCAGCCGCGGCAGGGAATCCGCCCGCCTTTCCTCCGGGGCGAGGAGCACCAGAGGAACCTCCACCAGAGGCTGCACGGCCAGGCCTTCCGGCGACTGGTCAACGCCGACGATGGCCACGTCGATCTCCTGGGCGCGGACGGCGTCGAGCAGATCCTCGGTCGGTCCGGTGCGGACCTGCATCTGGAGCTGAGGGAAGCTTTGCTGCAGGTGCAGAAGGCCGCCGGGCAGGTAGCGGCCTTGGATATGATCGCCGGCGCCGACGCGGAGCCGGGGGCGGCGGGCCTCACCCTTGACGGCGGCGACCACGGCCGGGAGGTCGTGGTGCATTGAGGCGACGAGGGCATAGAGCCGTTCGCCGGCGGGGGTGAGGGCGAAGGGGCGGCGGGTGAAGAGCGTGACCTCGAGGCCGCGTTCCAGTTCGAGCATCTGCTCGCTGAGGGCGGGTTGCTGGATCCCGTAGGGGATATGCGGCAGGGCGGCGGAGATGCCGCGGTGCCGGGCCACGTGGTAGAAGAGCTGAAGGTGGTTGGCGTTGGGGATCACGGCGAACCGGCCAAGGTTTTGCGACGGCGGGAAAGGTCGAGGCGAGCGGAAAAGCCGGGGGCGGTCCTCCGTTGTGGCTGGGGCGCGTCGCTCCGCGGGAATGCGTTCCCGTCTTCACGGACCGGGGCGGCTCGTCCCAGCTACATCGAACCGAGGCGCTTCCAGCTCGCCTCCCGCGAAGCCAGCCGGGCTTGGTGTGGCTGGGGCGCGTCGCCCCGGACGGTGCGGCCGGAACAGCGTGCACGCACAGCCTTTCCGCGGCACGGCCCGGAGCGAATCGCTCCGCGGGATGAGTTCCCGTCTTCACGGACCGGGGCGGCGCGCCCCAGCTACATCGAGCCGAATCCGGGCGGAATTGGCCTCGGCGGAAGGGTTAGGACGAAACTTGCAACCTGTCGGGTCGTCGCACTAAGCCGCGCGGCCCCGGAACGGGTGAGGCCGTGCATCGAAAGTTTTCTCTATCCGATCCACCGTGCCCTCCTCGCAATTCACGACCTGACCCCATCGGGTGCTCCCGCCTACTCAAAATACCTCATACACCTCAATCAGCGCCTCTCCGGTGGTGTTGTTCACCCCGGCGACCTGGACGGTGTAAGACGCGCCGGCATTCAAGGTAATGAGCAGCGCCGCGTCCCGGGAACCGCCGTTGAGGGGGAATGCCCCGACCGCGCTGAAATTGGCCGCGGTGGCCAAGGTGGCCGTTCCAATGCGGACGCCCCAGTTGTCGTTTTCGGCCAATCGAGTTCCGGCACCCGAAAAGATCGCCAAGCGCGGATCCGCGAGGAAACCAGACACCCCGAAGCCGGCCAAGGATGGCCCGACGGCCCGGATGAGAACCTGTTTGCTGCCCCTGCCCGAAATGGCAAAGCCAGCGATCAGGATGTCGTCGCCCGTACCCACCTGATTACGCGCGGACAAGTTGACCAATCGGCCCGTGTTTCCACCCGTGACATCGTAGGCCTCGACCAGCACGGTTCCCGGACCCGATCCCTTGGCCTCCACGGTGAAGGCCCCGGTGAGGGCGGGGTTCAACGCGGCGTCGCGCGAACCCGCGCCGTATGGGAAAGCACCGACCGCCTGGAAGACGGACGCAAGTGCAGGGCTCCAGTCATCGTTCGAACCGCTCGGGGCAGAGGTGCCGCGGAAAAGGTCGAGTCGCGGGTCGGCCATCCCCTGGAGGCCAAAAGCATTCAACGCGGGCCCGCCTGCCCGGATCAGAAAACTCTTGGGCTGACCGGCCACCACGGCACCGAGCGTCAGGACCTGTGCCGGGGCCAAGGTGGTGCGGACCGAGAGGTTGGAGAGCCGACTGCTGGGCACCACTTCGATGGCGGCCGGAACAGATCGCACGGTGTGGGTGGTAGTGCCGATCAGGTTACTCACCACCACCTCATACGTTCCGGCGTCTCCTTTCCCCGCTGCCTGGACCACGTATGAGCTTTTGGTGGCGCCCGCGATCTGGATTCCGCCCCGCAACCACTGCAAGGTGGGTTGCGGAAACCCGGAGGCGGAGACGCTGAGCGTGATGGGTTGCCCGGCCTCGACCACCTGCGAAGCCGGTTGGGATAGGATTGCGGCGGGCTCCGGAGAGAGCGAGCGCCGCAGGTCGAAGATCCCCAAGTTGAAGGTGTGGCCGGCGACGAGGGCAACCACTGGATCCGGGTCGGGCGGTGCGAGGTTCCCCCCGGCGGTTCCGTCGCCCCACGCCTCCACTTGCCCGGACGGACGGAGCGCCAGACCATAGCCGGAGCCTAGGGTCACGGCCACAAAGGGTCCCGCGGGGGGTTGATTGCGCCGTCCTGCGCTGTTGCCCCAGGCCAGCAAATTGCCGTCCGCCAGCAGGGCGACGGAGTTCTCCAGGTGGGCGCCGATTGAGCGGGGCGGCGAAACCGGGGTGGGGAGGGTGGCCCGGCCTTGGGAATTCACGCCCCACGCGAACATCGCCCCGTCGGTCCGGATCGCCAAGGAATAGTCTGATCCGGCCGCGATCGCCGCCACGTCGCTGAGCCCGGCCGGGGGCGCGCTTTGGCCTCCACTGTTGAGTCCCCACGCCACGACGGTGCGGTTACGCCGCAGGGCGACCGAGTGGTTCGCGCCCGCCGCGATGGCCACGACGTCGCGCAGGTCAGCCGGCGGCGTGGCTTGACCGTTCGTGTTCACGCCCCATCCCACCACCGTCCCCTCCGCCGTCAGGGCCAGCGAGGTGCCGGAAAAGGTTGAGAGCGCAACCACGTTCGCGAGCCCCGCGGGCGGCGTGGCCCGGCCGTTCGCGTTCGAACCCCAACCCAGCACCCTGCCGTCCGGAAGCAACGCGAGGGCATGTGCCGTCCCGGCCGCAACCTGCAACGCCGTACCAAGGGTTAGCGGCACGGTGGCCGCCCCAGAAGGATTTCCGCCCCAGCCCCGCACCCGGTAATAGGGGGAGGAGACCAGCACGAAAACCGGATCCGAATAACTGGTGCCAACCGCGTTGGAGGCCCCCAGTTGGTACCAACCCGCGTCCCGGGCCAGGCTCAAATTCCGCAGATTGAGGCCCGGGAGGTTGGCCCCGGCAATGGGCATTCCATTCCGGTACCATTGAAAGCGGGTAGCCCCGTTCACCCGGGCGTCCAAGGCAAGATTGGCACCTTCCTCCACCACCTGCCGCGGCGCATTGAGGATCGTGATGACCGGTGCCGGGCTGTCCAGATCGGTGGTGATCGGACGCGAGGAATCAAGGTAGAGGATCGAAACCTCACGGGCCGAGAGGCTGCGATTCCAGATCCTCACCTCATCGAGGGCACCGCTGAAATAGTCCCGTACCTCCGGCTCCACGCTGCGACCGAAGATGCGGCCACCCAACACGATGCGGTTTCCGGCCGCCGTGTTCAGCGCCACCGATTTCTCGGCGGCCAGAGTGCCATTCACATAAATCGACGATGTTTGTCCATCATAGGTGTGGACCACGTGAATCCAAGCGGCCGAGGCGATGCGCTCCGTCGGGTTGTCGTCGAGGCCGAGGTAGCCGGTGAGCGATGGCTCCGCCGGAGGAGCCGCGACATAAACGCCAAAGCCTTGCCCACTGGCCTCCGAGCCCCAGGAAACGAGGTAGGAATCGCCAGCCTGCCGGCCCGCATCCTGTCCATCGCGTTGCATCCAAAAGGAGAGCGTGCGCGCGGACCCGGCGACGGGCAACCCGGGAATGTCGACGATGACGTAACGGCCAAGCGAGCTCAGGCGCAGCGCCCGATTCGCCCTTCCGAAACGATCAGTGGTAAAGCCGGCATCGATGCGGAAGAAAGTGACCGAATTGCCCGTCTCATCGGCGAGTGGCGGATCGCAGGGCAAACTGGCGACCAGACCGTGCGTTCCCTGAGCGAGGCCGGCGGTCGCTCCCAGGAGCAAGCCTACCGCCAGCAGAATGCCCCGGATACGCTGCGGGCGAGGCGACGGCACCGCCGTACGGATTGGAGGACTGATTTCCGGCATCAACCCCAATCGGCTGGCGGTGGGAGTGTTTGGCAAGTGCAAAGGGGTCGGCCGTAGGCAAGCAATTCACGTCCAGCCGAATTGGATCCGGGCAGGCGGCACGCCCCGGAACGGGTCAGGCGGTGAACGCTAGTTTTCGGCCAGCACTCGATCCGGGCTGCCGTGCCTTTCTATCAATTCACGGCCTGACCCCGTCGGTTGTTCCCGCGTCTTCACGGACCGAGGCGGCGCGCCCCAGCTACATCGAACCGAGGCGCTGCAGGGCCCTCAATTCACCCGCTCAGGACGTGCGGTCTCGCCCGTCATCCGCTCGGGCAGGCGATAGACCTCGCCCTCGCGCGTGCAGAAATACAACGCCGAGGCCGTCGGCTCCAGCGGCGAACCATCCGCCCACAACGCGTAAAACCCCGGATCCGCCGCCACCGGCTGACGCGCATACGAATGATTGTACCGCGACCCCGACGTCAGCGTGCGGCCACGCGTCCACGTCGCGCCCTCGTCGCGGCTCAGCCATAGCACCATCTCCCCGCCCGTCCCCCACGGCTGCGGCCCCGGATCCGACGGCGCGATGATCCGCCAGGTGCCGTCCGGCTCCACGTACAGTGTCCCGTGATCGTAGTTGTGGTCCGACGTGAAACACGCGCGGAACACCCATTCCTTGCCGGTCCAACGGGCCGTCCACCATTGGAAGGGCCCCGACTCGGGGCCGGGATTGTAGCCCTTGGAGGTCAAATAGAGGATCACCGGGTGACCCGCCGAAGTGAAGGTAAGCTCCTTCAGGTAGACGCTCAGGTCCTCCGCCCGGTAATCGCGGACCAGCGCCGGATTGGCGGTGTCGCGCAGCGGCGGGGTAACGGTCTGGCCGGAGACGTTCGACCAGGTGGCGCCAGCGTCGCGGGTCTCCAGATAGTAGATATTGGTGCGGTAATTGAGGCCGGTGCCGCCGCGCCCGTGGTCGGGATGGAGGTCGAAGGCGGTGGCGACGCGGTCGGTCTGGCCCTGACGGGCGGTGAGCTGGTAATCGCCGCGCTCCAGGTGGGCGAGCAGGCGCGGCGCGGTCCAGGTGCGGCCGTCGGCGGAGGTCTTCCAGTTGAGCGTGCGCTGGCCCTGGACGTAGAGCGTGTGCAGGAAAAGGAAGCGGCGGGACTCCGGCAGGTACCAGGGCTGCGTGTAGGAGTAATTGGTGGTCTCGACCAATTCCCACTCGGTGATGTCGTAGGGGCGGCGCGAGCGATGGAGGTAGGAGGGGCGGGACGTGCCGTGGGCGGAGGAGAAGACGAAGAGGTGGCCGGCGGCATCGATCGCGAGCGTGGGGTTGTCGTGGGCGTCCTCGGTGCGTTTCTGAAGGATGCGGACGGGGCGCGGGACGGTGCCGGTGGCGTGGTCGTAGTAGTAGACAAGGTGCTGGA
>Ga0194133_10001202_pt1 | contig 47234 bp, 35 predicted proteins | sample TA2KigOf40mmetaG_FD_155448 | JGI IMG/M metagenome (GOLD analysis project Ga0194133, IMG submission 155448) | Freshwater microbial communities from Lake Tanganyika, Tanzania - TA2015055 Kigoma Offshore 40m | ecosystem: Environmental > Aquatic > Freshwater > Lake | place: Tanzania: Lake...
CAAGACCCCCGTCAGGCCCGACCCGATCTGGCTTGCCAGCCGGATCCGCTGGCTTTCGCCCCCCGAAAGCGTGCCGGCATTGCGGCTTAGCGTCAGGTAATTCAGCCCAACATTGACCAAAAAGCCCAGCCGCTCGCGGATTTCCTTCAGGATTGCCTGGGCAATCTCGTTCTTTTGCGCCGAAAGGCTGGCCGGCACCGTCGCCACCCAGTCAAACGCCTCTTGGATGGACATCTGGACCACCTGGCCGACATGCAGTCCCGCGATCTTGACAGCCAGGGCCTCGGGCCGCAGGCGATAGCCGTTACAGGCCCCGCAAGGCCGCTTGTTCTGGAACCGCTCCATCTCCTCGCGGCTCCAGGCCGAATCCGTCTCGCGATAGCGGCGTTCCATGTTGGGGATCACGCCCTCGAACACGCGGCTGACCTGATAGATGCGCCCGCCCTCATCATAGCGAAAACTGATCTCTTCGCCTTTGGAGCCGTTCAGGAACAGATCCTTGATCTTCTCTGGCAGGTCCTTCCATTTCGCTTTCTTGTCAAAGCCATAATGGGTGGCCATGGCGTCGATGGTCTGGGTGAAATAGGGGCTTTTCGATTTCGCCCAGGGTGCAATCGCCCCTTGCATCAGGGTGAGGCCCTGATCAGGGACGATCAGCCGTTCGTCAAAGAACAGCTCCATCCCCAAACCATCGCAGACCGGGCAGGCGCCAAAGGGGGCGTTGAAAGAGAAAAGACGCGGTTCGATCTCGGCAATGGTAAAGCCACTGACCGGACAGGCGAATTTCTCGGAATAGGTGGTGCGGACGCCCTCGCCTTCGGCAGGGGCTGTGTCAATCACCGCAATGCCATCAGCCAGGTTCAACGCGGTGCGGAAACTGTCGGCCAACCGTGTTTCCAACCCCTCGCGCACCACGATCCGGTCAACGACCACATCGATGTTGTGGCGGAATTTCTTGTCCAGCACCGGCGGCTCTTCCAGCTCATAGAAGGCACCGTTGACCTTGACCCGCTGAAAGCCCTGTTTCCGCAGATCAAGGAATTCCTTTTTATATTCGCCTTTGCGGTCGCGAACGATGGGGGCCAAGAGATAGGCGCGCGTGCCCTCCTCCATCGCCATCACTGCATCCACCATGTCCTGCACCTGCATGGCTGTGATCGGCAGCCCGGTGGCGGGGGAATAGGGCGTGCCGACGCGGGCGAACAACAGGCGCAGATAGTCGTAAATCTCGGTCACCGTGCCGACGGTTGACCGCGGGTTTTTCGACGTTGTTTTTTGCTCGATCGAAATTGCCGGAGAAAGGCCGCTGATATGGTCGACATCCGGCTTTCCCATCATGTCAAGGAATTGCCGGGCATAGGCCGACAGGCTCTCGACATAGCGGCGCTGGCCCTCGGCATAGATGGTGTCGAAGGCAAGGCTCGATTTGCCCGACCCAGACAGGCCGGTGATCACCACCAGCTGATCGCGTGGAATATCGACATCCACGCCCTTGAGGTTATGCTCGCGCGCCCCGCGCACCTCGATGAACTTCTGCTCGGCCATGATCCACCCCTGACGGACAGGCCAGATGTAGGGCCAAATCCCCGAGTCTCCAACCGGAAAATGTGAACGAAGGATGAACATTGGAGATTTCTTGCTGTCGCCCACGCGAGGTCTTTACAAATTCCACTAATTGAATATATTACATCGCAAGCATCATGCGAAAGGACGCACCATGTTCAACATTTTCGGCGGCTCGACCGCCCAACGCTTGACCGCAGCCGATGCGGTTTCTCTTGCCGCAAAAGGCGAGATCACGCTTCTTGATGTGCGCGAGGCGGGTGAGGTTACGGCCTCGGGCACGGCCAAGTTCGGTGTGCATATCCCCTTGGCAATGGTGCCGGTGAAAGCCAATCCGCAAGGCCCCGACCATGACAAGCGGCTGGACCCGGCCAAGCCCGTTGCCGTGTTCTGCGCCGTTGGCGGGCGCGCCGGTCAGGCGGCGGAGGCTTTGGAGCGGATGGGCTATACCGCGCACAATATCGGTGGCTTCGGCGATTGGGTCAGTGCGGGCGGCGCGGTTCAGCGCTGACGCCTGCGCGCTTGCCACTGGTGCAGCGCGATACCCAACGCCGAGAACCCGATCAGAAACAGGGCAAGGCCGGTCTGACCGGCCTTTTCCATGGCAAACACCAGCATCGGCGTGCCGGTGGTGGTGCCAAGATTGCCAAGCTGCGCAATCGCCCCGGCGGCACGGGCACGATCCTGGAAGGCGGGGTTCAACTCGGCCAGCGCAGCGAAGCTTGCGCCTTGTACAATGCCAAGACACGCTGCCACGCCAAGCGCACAGGGAACCGCCGCAGCCTGACCCCAGAACAGCCAAAGCCCAAGCGTCGCGATGATGGCGGCAAGGAATCCGGCCTGAACCAGCTGGACCGCCGACATCCGTCCCAACAGCCAGACCCCCAGCGTCAAGGACAGCGCAATGGACACCAGTGGCATGGCGATGCCGATTAAGCTGCCCATATCCCCCATTTGTGCAGGCAAAAGCGTCAATACCGCGACATAAGTGACCGTGTAGCAGACAAAACCCATGGCCGGCGCGGCCAGGAAAGGCGAGGTGTAGATGTCGCGATGCTCGGCCCATAGCGTTCTTGGTGCCTCGGTCGGCGTGACCCTTGGATCTTTGGGCAGCAAGCCCCACAGGATCACCGCGAAAGCGGCCATCCACAGGCCGTGACCCGCAAAAAGACTGCCCGGCCCTTGCAGCGAAAGGATCGCAGGGCCAAGCCAGAACAGAACCGCATAGGCCACGCCGAAGAAGGACGACCAAAGCGGCATCGCGGCCCCCTGCCAGCGCGTCCCCGCCAGCCCGGCAATCGCAGTCGGTCCGACAACCACGATGGCCAGATGCGAAAACCCTTCCAGCACGCGGCTGACCAGCATCACCGGATAGGCCGGAAAACCCGTCTGTACAAGGCTGACCACCGCCCCCAGCGCCAAAGCCACAACCAGCGCCCGGCGCGGACCGATCCGCGCAACCAAAAGCCCGGATGTCGTGCCAAAGACCAGCCCGACCAAGCCAACGATCGACAGCATCACCCCGATGCCAAGCCCCACATGGGCGGCATAAACCGTCTCAAGCGCCGGATAGGCCACTGACATCTTGCCAAACTGCGCCGCCGCGCCAAGGCCGGCGGCCCAAATCGCCAAAATCGTCAAAGCTGCGCGCATCTCAGGCCCTGGGATCGGAATGAAAACGGGGGCCAAGGGCCCCCGCCGATTTCTGCCACAGAAATCGTTTCCGATCAGCTATGCAAGGTCCGGCCATAGGCATCCAGCACCGCTTCATGCATCATCTCGGACATGGTCGGATGCGGGAAGACCGTGTTCATCAGGTCTTCTTCCGTGGTTTCAAGACTGCGGCCGATGACATAGCCCTGGATCATCTCGGTCACCTCGGCCCCGACCATATGGGCGCCCAAGAGCTCGCCCGTCTTGGCGTCGAACACAGTTTTCACCAACCCCTCGGCCTCGCCCATGGCAATCGCCTTGCCATTGCCGATGAAGGGGAAACGGCCAACCCGCACCTCGAACCCGGCCTCCTTGGCCTTGGCCTCGGTCATGCCGACCGACGCCACTTGCGGGTGGCAATAGGTGCAGCCCGCGATGCTGCCCGGCTTGATCGGGTGCGGATGGCCGCCCGCGATCAGTTCGGCCACCATCACGCCCTCATGGCTGGCCTTGTGGGCAAGCCAGGGCGCGCCCGCGATGTCGCCAATGGCATAAAGGCCCGGCACCCCGGTGCGGCAGTATTCATCCGTCACCACATGAGTGCGATCGATCTTGACGCCCAAAGCCTCCAGCCCAAGGTTCTCCACATTACCGACGATGCCCACAGCCGAAATAACCGTGTCAAATTCGGCCGTGACCGTGCCCTTGGCGTCTTCCAGATGCGCCGTGACGCCCACGCCCGGCTTGCGGTCCAGCTTCTTGACCGTCGTCTTTTCCAAAATCTTCATGCCCTGCTTGACAAAAGCCTTCTTGGCAAAGGCCGAAATCTCGGCATCCTCGACCGGCAGCACGCGGTCCATCACCTCGCAGACCGTCACATCAGCGCCCAAGGTGTTGAAGAAACTGGCAAATTCAATTCCAATCGCCCCCGACCCGATGACCAGAAGCTTTTTCGGCATCCGTTTCGGTTGCAGCGCATGGCGATAGGTCCAGACAAGATCGCCATCCGCCTCAAGCCCCGGCAGCTCGCGCGCCCGCGCGCCGGTGGCGAGGATGGTTGCCTTTGCCGCCAGCTCCTCAACCCCGTTGTCGGTTTTCACCGACACCACGCCCGGTTTGGGCAGTGTTGCGGTACCCATGAACACGGTGATCTTGTTCTTCTTCATCAGATGGCCAATGCCGCCCGACAGTTGCTTGGCCACACCGCGCGACCGCGCGACGACGGCATCAAGGTCATAGGAAGCCCCCTGAACCGACAGGCCGAATTCCTTGGCGCGATGCATCAGGTGGAACACCTCGGCGCTGCGCAAGAGCGCCTTGGTGGGGATGCAACCCCAATTCAGGCAGATGCCGCCCAGGTTCTCGCGTTCGACGATCGCGACCTTCTGCCCCAGCTGGGCCGCCCGAATGGCCGCGACATAGCCCCCCGGACCTGCGCCGATCACCACCACGTCAAAGCTCTGGCCTGCCATCTTTCGCTCCGTCAGAAAAAGTAGTTTGCCATTAAACTATCCCGTTCAACCAAGCAACAATCCTACCGCTCACCCCCTATGCACCAGGCGCATGGCTGGCCCGCTGGCGGGCCACTTCGGCAGCATAGCCGCCATTCGCTAGAAACTCCGCCTCCTCGGGCGTCGTTTCGCGGCCAAGGGCTGCATTGCGAAAGGGAAAACGGCCAAAACGGGCGATGATCGCCTGATGGGCGCGGGCATGCAGCGCCATCTCCGGGTCCGAGGCCAGCCGTTCCGTCAAAAGCTGCACCGCAAGCGCCTGATCTGCAGCATCTTCGGAATGTTCTAAGGGCATGTAGAAGAGCTGCCGCTCCGGCTCGGGCGCTTCCAGGTCCCAGCCCGCCGCGACGACCTTGCGCGCTGCGGCCTGCGCCTTTGCATCGGTGGCAAAGGCCTCGGCCCGGCCGCGGTGGATGTTGCGTGCAAGCTGATCGCAGATCACCAGATAGGCAAGCGTGCCGGCCGCACCCTCCACCCAATGCTCCAGACCGCCCTCGTGGGCCACCTGCCACAGATCGCCAAAGCGCAGGCGACATTCGGCATCCAGCGCCTCACCCCCCGCATACCAGCCCTCAGGCCCCACCTCGCCCAACCGGAAATCCAGCACCTCAACCGGATCCGACATGCCCGCCCCCCTTTTGCCTTGTGGCTGAACGCCCTCTTCGCGCCCAACCCATTTCGAGCGCAGACCCGTCGCAGCCTTACATCAGGCCGCTCATTGGCCCTTGTCGCGGTTGATCGCGGCCTCAACGGCAACCGGGCTGGCGCCGGGCGCCAGGGTGCGCAGCTGCCTGCGGAAAAGCCTGCGCCGCCCGCGCGTCATTCGCCACAAGGCATAGGCCGCAATCGCAAGAAACATGATGGCGATGAACACGAAAAACCCTGAAGGACCAACCCGCCCCATCAGCCAGCCGGTCACCATCGGGCCACCGATTGACCCCAGACCATAGATGAACAAAAGCCCCGCCGAAGCCCCCGCCATTTCCGATTCCTCAAGGTAATCATTGGCATAGGCGACAAGCAGCGAATAAAGCGGGTTGGCGATTCCTCCCGCCACAAAGCCCAGGCCGCTCAGCACGACCATGTTCCAGCTTAGCACGAGCCCCGCACTGGTCGCCAGCGCCCCTGCCACAGACATCCACAGGATCATCGCCCGCCTGTCCCACCGGTCCGAGGCCCATCCTACCGGATATTGCAAGACCAAGCCGCCGATGTAGATCGCCGCGATGAAGATCGAGATGTTCTGCACCGAAAGCCCAACCTCAGCCCCCCAAACCGCCGCCATGCCGAACAGCGCCGAAAACAGCGCCCCCAAAAGAAACAGCCCGACACAGCCCAAGGGCGATGTGTGAAGCAGCGCCCGGATCGACATCGGCTTGATTTCCTGAAAGGCCGGTGCGCGGCTGGCCGACAACAGGATCGGGGTAAAGGCCAGCGAGACCAGGATCGAAGAAAAGATGAACAGGTCAAACCCGCCCGGATCGCGCAGGTTCATCACGACCTGCGCCGCAACAATCCCGATCATGTTGACGATCATATAGGCCGAAAGCGCCTGCCCCCGCGTCTCATTGGTCGATGAGGCATTCAGCCAGCTTTCCGCGCTAATATAGACGCCTGCAAAGCAATAGCCCAAGAGCACCCGCATCGCCGCCCAGGCGATCCAGTCCGGGGCGACCGGAAACAGGATCATCACCGCCGAAATCAGCGACCCCAGCGCCGAAAACACCCGCACATGACCCACGCGCTGGATCATCCGCGGTGCAAAGCGCGATCCCAGAAGAAAGCCCACCGAATAGGCGGCCATGACATAAGACATTTCCAGCGTGGAAAAGCCCTCGATCTTGCCGCGAATACCCAAAAGCGTGCCCTGGATGCCATTGCCCAGCATCAAAAGCATCATGCCCAGAAGCAGGGCCCAGGAATTGCGCATCACCGAAAGCATCAATGTCTCCTGCCGTGCCCGGGTTCCTTTTGACTATCGCATGATAGGCCAAAGGGGGCCAGCCCCAAGCCAGGGGCAAGGCGTCAGGATTTGCCTGTCTCCTAATGCTGTGCGGCAGGCCCGAAGGGAGCAATCCCCTCTCGGGCCGGACGTGCTGTCTAGGGGATCAAAAGCGAGGCATCGCCATAGCTGAAAAACCGATACCCTGTGCCAATCGCATGCGCATAGATCCAGTCGATCCGCTCTTTGCCCATCAGCGCCGAGACCAGCATCATCAGCGTCGACTTCGGCAGGTGGAAATTGGTCATCAAGGCATCGGTGACCTGAAAGCGGAAGCCGGGATAGATGAAAATGTCGGTCGGCCCGCGCCGGGGGGCCATCACCCCCCCCGCCGCCGCGCTTTCGATCAGGCGCAGCGCCGTGGTCCCCACCGGAATGACGCGCCGCCCTTCGGCCTTGGCGGCGGCGATGCGGCGCGCCGCCGTCTCGGTCACCTCGCCCCATTCGGCATGCATGCGGTGGGTGGTGACATCCTCGACCTTGACCGGCAGGAAGGTGCCAGCCCCAACATGTAGCGTCACCTCGACAAATTCGACGCCCTTGGCATGCAGCGCCTGCAACAGGGGCGCGTCGAAATGCAGGCTTGCCGTGGGCGCGGCCACCGCCCCGGCATGGCGGGCAAAGACGGTTTGATAATCATCCTTGTCGGCCGCATCCGCCGCTCGTTTGGCCGCGATATAGGGCGGTAGGGGCATCTGCCCCGCCTCGGCCAAGGCGGCATCGAAATCCTCGCCCGTAAGATTGAAGCCAAGCTCCAGATCGGTTTCGCTGCGGTTCAGAACCTGCGCCGAGAGTTGATCGGAAAACACGATCTCCTCGCCCACCAGAACCTTGCGCAACGGCTTGGCCAAGGCGCGCCAGCCCTTGGGCGTGGCCTCCAGCAGCGTGACCTCGATCCGTGCCTCGGCCTCGCCCCGCCGCCGCCGGCCGAAAAGCCGCGCCGGGATCACCTTGGTGTTGTTCAGCACCAGCACATCGCCGGGCTGAAAGATCTCGACCAGATCGCGCACATGGTGATCGCTGATCTGATCGCCCTTGGCCAGCAACAGCCGGGCCGAGCTCCGCGGGCGCGCGGGGCGCGTTGCAATCAGACCTTCGGGAAGATCAAAGTCAAAGTCGGAGAGTTTCACGGTCAATCCCTGCCATTCTTGGGTATGTCGCGGGCTCTGGAGGCTTGGTCGGACAGGGAATCAGTACCGCTGGATCGCCCGCCGCTGAACAGGTTGCGAAACATCCCCGGTGTCAGGATCGACAGCGGATTGACTGCAACCTCCAGCGCATCCGCCGTGCCGCGTAGCCGGTAATTGAAGCCGAACACCCCTTCCCCCCGGCGCGTCAAGACCGCCCCGACCCCGTTCAAAAGATAGACCGGCGAAATGACCCCTTCCATGGCCAACTGGCGCGACCCACTTTGATAGATCCCGGTCATCGACACCCCAAGGCTTGCCCCGGTGCCCGAGCCGCGCCGCAGATCGACAAGCTGCGGGGTCAGCAGAAACTCCCCCTCGACCTGATTGAAGACAAGCCCCTGCCCGTTCAACTGTTCCAAAAGCCCCACTACCGAAATCGCGTTCAGAAGTTCGGCCAGCACCGAGGCATTGCGCACCCGCACATCGCGGATTGTGACGCGCCCGTCATAATGGCCCGATTGGCTGCGCGGCTTCAGCGTCATGTCCAGCGCCCCGCCGCGCCCGGACAGAAAGATGCCCGCCGCTGCAAAGGTCTCGCCCGCGTTGTTCGACCGCAACCGCACAGCCGAGCCATGGCGGCTGGGCACCACGGTGCCGGTCACTTCGGGGCCATCGTTGACCCGGGCGGTGAAGGTGCCGTTGAACCCGGCATTGGTGTTGAAATCGCCGCGCAGTCCGGTCAGCGCAATGGTCTCGCTGACGATCAGCCGGTCCAGTTCCAGCCGCCGCAGGCCCCCAGCCCGCGCGCTGCCCCCGGCTTCGCCGCCCCCCTCGCTGCCCGGCGCGCGCCGCAGATCGACCGAGCCCCCGGTAAGGGTAATGCCCACCGGCCTGCCTGCACCGCGCCCGGCCAACTCGACGCTGGCGTCCAGCCAATCGTCCAGCAACACCCGGTCAAAGCGCGCACGGTCCAGCCCGCCGCCCGCAGCCACGCGCACCGTCCCTTCGGCCTGCAACCCGCCCGCGTTGATCGCAAGCCGGTCTACCTGCGGAAGCGCGCCCAGCGTGACCTCGGCCTCAAGCTGGCCCTTGCTTGACCGCGCCTTTGTCCAACCGATTTCCGGCAGGCTCAGCCCGATGCCCGACAGGTCCGAGACCAGCCGCAACTGCCCCGGCGCGCCGCGCTGAAGGTCGATGTCTACCCGCGCCCGCCCCTCGCCCGACACCATGCCCTGCGGCAAGCCAAGCCCGAATTCCTCGGTCACCGCCTGCGACAGGGTGACCTCGCCGCGAATGGTCGATCGGCCGCGCTCCTCGGGGCCGAAGCCCTGGGCATAGGTCACGTCGAAATCCATTGCCCCAAGACGCCCCTGCCCCGCGATTTCAAGACCGGCAGGCGTGGCGCGCACGTCAAGCTGATCGGCCGTGATGCGCCGATTCGGCACCACCTTGTCGGATGCAAAGTCAATGACCTTGCACGCCACCTCATAGGTGACATCGGCCAGCCCGACCCGGCCCTGCAACGGCAGTTGCAGCCGCGTCTCGATCTCGGCCCGGCCCTCGCCCAGATCCACCGGACGGTCGGCCTTGGTCATGAAGTTGAACGGCGGCAGATTCAAAAGCGACAGCGCTGCGGTGAGGCTTGATCGGGTCGAAAGCCGGATCTCGGCCATGGCGGGCTTGGCCGAGACATCCGACACGGCAAAGACCGATCCAGCCATATCGATTTCGCCGCCCTGCGGAGCGGTGACGCGACCTTCGGTCATTACCATCGTGTAGGTCAGCCCCTCGATAGTGGAATAGCCGCGCCCCCCCTCGATGGGCGGCAGGCTGCGCAAAAAGCGCACATCGGCCCCCTCAAAGCGATAGGAAAGATGCAGACGCGGCTCTGCTCCGGGGCTGCGGCGCAGCGACGCCCGAATGTCGCGCAAATTGCCCTCAAGCAGGTTCTGCCCCAACCAGTCGCGCGTCCTGCCCAGAACCGACTTGGGCCATAGCGCGATCAGCCGGTCATGGGAAATCTCGTTCAGCGTGACATCCATTGCCGAGCTCCAACCTGCGGCATCCGCCCCGACCTGCCCCGTCAGCACAAGGCGGCGCTGGTCCTCGGCCAAGGCAAGCTGGCCGATCTCGAGCAGGAAGGGGTCAAGCGACAGGCGGAAATCCAGCGCGCCGCTGGAAAACCGCACCGGTTCGGCAAAGACACCCGCCGGGTCGATCATCACATCGTCAAAGCGGATCTGGGTCACGAAGGCCGATGGCACAACACCGCCAAGCGGCCCCGACATCCGGCTGCCCGTGGCATCGACCAAATAGCTCTGGCCCGAGGCAGTGGCGCGCAGGGTCTGGCTTTGCACTTCCATCCGCGACAGGCGCACAGTGCCGGTCTCGACCTCGTAGGCCATCGAGAAGGCAGCCCGGTCAAACGGCACCGCAGCCGCCGCCGGTGTGGGCCGCAAGGCGCCCTTGCCGATCTCAAGGCTGCCCTCCAGCGCCGCAACGCCGGTCTCGCCAAGTTCGGCCGCGATCCGCCCGGAAATCGCCGCTTCGAAACTGGCCAGGGGGGCAAGAAGCGGGGTCTGCGCCGCAAGATCGGCGGCGTTGATGTCGTTGAACTCGGCCGTGACGCGGGCCGTTGAGCGGCCCTTTTCGCTGACAATCTGTACCACAGCCCGGCCCGGCTGCACCGCGCCACCCTGCAAGGACACCGCAAGCTCGGCCGCCACCGCATCCGGCTGATTGTCCACCGTCAGCCGCCCGTCGCCCAGCTCATAAAGCCGTTTGCTGCGCAGGTCATTAACCGTGACCGACAGCGCCTCGGCCTCGATCCGTGTCAGATGGGCAAGCGTCGGGGCGCCCAGCACCGCATCAAGCCCGTCGAAAAGTTCGCCCAACCCCGTCAGCGCCGGCGCCTCTGCGACGGTCTCCTGCGCGGCAGGGGTGGCATCGCCCACCGCAATGTCAAAGCGCCCCTCGGCATCTCGCGTGACCTGAAGCCGCGCCCCTGTTATCCTAAGCGCGCTCAGCCGCGCTTCACCCGACAAAAGCGCCCGCCCCTGCAGCGAGATTCGCACCTCGGGCAAAGACAACAGCGTGCTGCCATCGGGCTTGAGCAGCCGCAGGTCCTCAAGCAGAAGGCGTGGGACGAAGTCTTCATCCAGCGTCAGATCCACCTTGCCAAGCGCCAGGGACACATCGGGCGAGGCGGTCGCGAGGTCCCGGTTCAGCCGGGTTTCCACCTCGGCCACGATCCAGACCGGCAAGGGAAGCGTCCGACCGATCAGCGCAAAGCCGCCAATCACCAGCGCTAGGACAAGGACGACAAAACCCAACCGCCAGCGCAGACCCGTCCGACGCCGCGGCCGGACGGCGCGCAGAGCGTGCGTCTGGGCCGCAGCGTCCGGACCTGCCGACGCATCAGGACGCGGATCGCCCGGCTTGTCGGGCGCGTCCGCGACCGGTGCCTTATCCTCTGCCTGCCCGTTCATCCTGTCCTGCACACCTCAGCTCGATAGTGATCCCGCACGCCCTGCCCGCCGCACCGGCGCATTCTTCACGCTATTGCCCGGGCTTGCCTTTATCTTTGCCGAAAGGCAACTAGATCGCCAAGGGTCTGACCCACAAAAGCAAGGAGCCGCCCATGTTGACCGTCGGAGACACCGCGCCCGATTTCACCCTGCCCCGCGATGGCGGTGGCACTGTCACGCTTTCGTCCTTCCGTCCCGGCAAGGTGGTCCTTTACTTCTACCCCAAGGTTGACACGCCCGGCTGCACGCTGGAAGCGCAGGATTTCACCGCCCGCGCCGCCGCCTTTGCCGCCGCTGGCACCACGGTCATCGGCCTGTCCAAGGACAGCGTCAAGGCCCATGACAAGTTCTGCAAGAAACACGGTCTGCAGATCATCCTCGCCTCGGATGAAGGCGGAACGACCTGTGAAGATTACGGCGTCTGGGTGGAAAAAAGCATGTATGGCAAGACCTACATGGGCATCGAGCGCAGCACGGTGCTGATTGACGGTGCAGGCCGCGTGGCGCGGGTCTGGCCCAAGGTCTCGGTCAAGGGCCATGCCCATGAGGTGCTGGCTGCGGCACAGGCCCTGTAACCAAAGGGCGCGCGGGATGGCGACGAAAACCCTGGCCGAGATGGCGGTTGAAGTGCTGCGCACGGCCGATGGTCGCGCGAAAACCGCGCTGTCGCATGCCCATGCCGCCGCCTGGTTCGCGGCCCGAAGCGCGGGCGCGCCTTTGGCCATCGGCACCGCCACCCCGCCCGACTTTCCGGCCCGCCCCGACCGGCCCGAACTTCTTGACCCCCGCGATGTGGCGCGCCGCCGCCCCGGCAGCGAAGCTGGGCGGCTGGCGCTCTTGCATGCGGTGGCCCATATCGAGCTGAATGCTGTCGATTTGCACTGGGACATCATCGCACGTTTTGCCGATCAGCCCATGCCGCTGGGCTTCTATGATGACTGGGTCAAGGCCGCCAATGAAGAATCGCGCCATTTCAACCTGGTCTCAGACCGGCTTGAGGCGCTTTGCAGCCATTACGGTGCTCTGCCCGCCCATGCCGGAATGTGGCGTGCGGCGGCGGATACGGCCCATGATTTCAAGGGCCGTCTTGCCGTTGTTCCCATGGTGCTTGAGGCGCGCGGGCTTGATGTGACCCCCGGCATGATCGCGATCTTCGAACGTGCCGGCGACCCCGAGACAAAGGCGGCGCTGGAAGTGATTTATGCCGAAGAGGTCGGGCATGTCGCCTATGGGTCGAAATGGTTCAACTGGCTGTGCGGCCGCGAAGGTCTGGACCCGAAAGAACAGTTTCACGATCTTGTACGAACGTATTTCCACGCCACGCTGAAGCCGCCCTTCAACGAGGAAAAACGTGCCGAGGCGGGCCTGCCACCCGATTTCTACTGGCCGCTTGCCGAAGCCTTTCCGGTGCGAGGTTAAGGCCGTTCGGCAGAAACTCGCCGATCCTGCGCCCGGAACAGCCCCCTCTCGCTCCCTCGGGCGCAAAGCTCTTGCGAGGTGACAATGCGCTCGCTAATCAGTTGAAGCCGCGCCACGGGCGGGCTTCATTGGTCCCTGAACCCAGTAACGGAACCGCATTACGTGTTGACGCGCCTTGCCTACCGGATTCACCTGACGCTTGAGCGGCATTTTCCCGAACAGCGGCTGTTTCTGAAATCCGATACCGAAACCCGTTTCATCCGCCTGCGTCCGGCTACACAGGCCATTGCAGTGGTGGTCGGGGGGCTTGCCCTTGGCTGGACCATTCTGGCGACCGCGATCTTGTTGTTTGACTCGATTTCCGCCGGATCCTCACGCGAACAGGTGCTGCGCCAGCAGGCGCTTTACGAAGAGCGGATGAACGCGCTGTCCATCGACCGCGACCTGCGCGCCGAAGAGGCGGCATCGGCGCAGGAACGCTTCAACCTCGCCTTGGAACAGGTCGCAGCCATGCAGGCGCGGCTTCTGGCCTCCGAAGACCGTCGGCGTGAGTTGGAAACCGGGATCGACGTGATCCAGAATACGCTGCGCCGTACCATCATCGAACGCGACGAGGCGCGCGCGGCGCTGGAAACCGCCCAGCTTGCCGCCGCCCCCGGCGGTGCCAAAAGCGAAGCGGGACGCGTGGAGGACACGAAGGAAACGCTTGAATTCCTTGCCGAAAGCCTTGACGGAACCGCGCGCGAACGCGACCGGATCCAGGGTATGGTTGACAAGGCCAATGAGCAGGTCGCCAAGATTTCCGAGGAAAAACGCGAAATGGCCCTGCGCAACGAGGCCATCTTCACCAGGCTGGAAGAAGCGCTGACCGTCTCGGTCGAACCCTTGGAAAAGATGTTCAACGCCGCCGGGATGGACCCCGACGATCTGCTGGAAACCGTGCGCAAGGGCTATGACGGCCAGGGCGGACCGCTGGCTCCGCTGGCGCTGTCGACCAAAGGTGTGCCTTCGGTCGAAGAAGTGCGAGCCAATGTGATTATGGCCGGGCTTGACCGGATGAACCTGTACCGTCTGGCCGCCTTCAAGGCGCCGTTCGACAACCCGGTGAAAAGCCCCTATCGCTTTACCTCGGGCTTTGGCGCGCGTCAGGACCCCAAAGGCTGGGGCACCCGGATGCACGCGGGCACCGATTTCGCCGCCGCCTATGGCACGCCGATCTATGCCACCGCCGATGGCGTGGTCACCCATGCCGGCTGGTCGTCGGGCTATGGCCGCATGATCAAGATCCAGCACGCCTTTGGCATCGAAACCCGCTATGCCCATCTTGCGCAAATGCGCGTGTCCGTCGGACAAAAAGTGTCGCGCGGCGATCGGATCGGTGATATGGGCAACTCAGGCCGTTCGACCGGCACTCATCTTCACTACGAAGTCAGGATCGGCGGTAATGCCGTCAACCCCATGACATTCATAAAGGCAGCGACCCATGTTTTCTAAAAGCCGCATCAACGAACCCGGCCCCGCAAAAGCGGGCGAAACCGACAAGCCCAAAGCCCCGGAGACCTCTGTGACCAAACCCTCGATGGACTTCACCCCGACGGCTCCCAAGGGCAAGGTTGCGGCTTCTGTACTTTCGTCCGATTTGACCGTGGTGGGCAATCTGCGCACCACCGGCGATATTCAGGTGGAAGGCACGGTCGAGGGCGATATCCGCGCCCACCTGCTGACTGTGGGCGAAACCGCGACCATTCGCGGCGAGATCGTCGCCGATGACATCGTGGTCAATGGCCGCGTGATCGGCCGCGTGCGTGGCCTGAAGGTGCGTCTGACCTCGACTGCCAAGGTTGAAGGCGACATCATCCACAAGACCATTGCGATTGAATCGGGCGCCCATTTCGAAGGCTCGGTTCAGCGTCAGGATGACCCGCTGGCCACCGGCCGCGCCCCGATCCCCCAGCAGCCCCGCATGCCCGCCGCCCCGGCGGCCGAAGGGGCCGACGACGCGCAGTCCTGAACAGACGGACGCGACAGACTTTACAAAGGGCGCCCAGCCACGGCTGCGGCGCCCCTCTGTTTTTCTGACGCAGAGAGGCCTTAACCGTCCCAGCCAATGGCCCGGCGGTAAAGATGCCAGGTCGCATGGCCAAACACCGGCAGGACGACAAAAAGCCCCGCAAAGCCCGGTAGCATAGCCAGAAACAGGCTGGTCCCAATCAGCGCGCCCCAGCTCAGCATGACCACCGGGCTTGCCGCTACGACGCCGAATAATGTCAGCATTGCCGTCACGAAATCCACCTCGCGGTCTAGAAGCATCGGCAGGCTGACCACTGTCAGCGCAAACAGGAGCGTGGCAAAAACCGCCCCCACCACACTGCCCACCGCCAGCATCGCAAGCCCCGGCGGGCTGAGAAAAATGTCAATCGAGGTGGTGATGTTGGTCAGCGTGGCCTTGCCCAGAAAGAGCGCAAAGATCATGTGGGCCAGAAAGTTCCAGAACAGGAAGAACACCACGATCACCGCCGCCATCGACGGGATCTGGCGGTCCTTCTGGCGGAAGATGACGCCAAGGATCTCGCCCCAGACCAGCGCCCCCCCTGCTCGCGCCGTCGAGACACCGCATAAAGCCCGCAAGCGATGAAGGGCCCCAGAATAGGAAAGCCTGCCCCTGCAGGCAGCGTCAACCACAGCTGACCCTTGGCGGTGATCGACCACAGGATCAGCCAACCGCCAAGGACATAGATAGCAGCGAAAAACAACCCGTAAAGCGGCGCACTGCGGAAGTCTTGCCAGCCCGCCCCAAGGGCATGGCGCAGGTCTGACAGTTCCACCTGCAAGATCTCGGGGCGATCGGGGCTCGTCGCTTTCATTCCAGTCTCTCCCGTTTTCGGCAAAGCCTATGCGGGAGATGTGGATTAGAAAAAGATGTATTTTCGCCAAAGGAATACGCAATCTCGTCGGGCGCCTTCGGCTTCTCCTCGAGACGGAACCCGAGGAGCGGCGACGCCGACGACGAGGGCGGCGTCAGTCTTCGGAATTCGCCTCGGCGCGGTTCATCCCCGCCACACCAAGCGCCAGCGTGGCGGCCATGAACCGGTCAAGGTCCCCGTCCAACACCCCTTGGGTGTCGCTGGTTTCCACACCTGTCCGCAGGTCCTTCACCATCTGATAGGGCTGCAACACATAAGAGCGGATCTGGTTGCCCCAGCCCGCATCGCCCTTGTTTTCATGCGCCTCGTTGATCGCCGCCGTGCGCTTGTCGAGTTCCAGCTGATAAAGCCGCGACTTCAGCGCCTGCATGGCGATGTCGCGGTTCTGGTGCTGCGACTTCAAGCTGGAGGTCACCACGATCCCGGTCGGAAAGTGCGTGATCCGCACGGCAGAGTCGGTCTTGTTGACGTGCTGGCCACCGGCACCGGACGAACGATAGGTGTCGATACGGATGTCCTTGTCCTGAACCTCGATTTCGATGTTTTCATCAACCACCGGATAGACCCAGACCGAGGAAAACGACGTGTGCCGACGCGCTGCCGAATCGTAGGGCGAGATACGCACCAGACGGTGAACGCCCGATTCCGATTTCAGCCAGCCATAGGCATTCTTGCCCGAAATCTTGTAGGAAACAGACCGGATGCCCGCCTCTTCTCCGGCGGTTTCCGATTGCATTTCAACCGTATAGCCCTTCTTTTCTGCCCAGCGGACATACATCCGCGCCAGCATCGAAGCCCAGTCACAGCTTTCGGTGCCGCCAGCACCTGCGTTGATTTCCAGGAACGTGTCATTGCCATCGGCCTCACCGTCGAGCAGCGCCTCCAGCTCGCGCTGCGCGGCATCGGCCACCAGCGCCTTGAGCGCGGCTTCGGCCTCGGCCACCACCTCGGCGTCGCCCTCCGCTTCGCCCAGTTCGATTAACTCGACATTATCGCGCAGGCCCCCGTCGATCAGCTTGTAAGCCGCGATGGCATCCATCAGCGCCTGACGCTCTTTCATCAGCTTCTGAGCCTTGGCCGGATCGTTCCACAGATTGGGATCTTCGATCAGCGCGTCGAACTCTTCCAACCGATGCGGAGCAGTTTCCCAATCCAGCCGCTGTGCCAGAAGCTTCAGCGACTTCTCGATCTGATCGACATGGTTCTGGGTTTCGGCGCGCATCGTGTCATCCTTGATCTTCGCGCTGCCTGATAGCCTGCGGCGCAGGGCGGGGCAAGCGGCACGCAGCCCGCCTACCCGCTTTGACCGTCAGTAAAGCCCGCCCGAACTCAGCGTGCCGAAATCAGCCTTCTTTGGAACCGACTTTTGCTGCCCGTCAGAGGTGGTGACCGTATCGACAAGATCCGCCTCGGTTTCCCCGGCGGCAAAGAGCGGCAGGTTCGAACCCATGGCGAAGCCACCGTCAACAAGCGCTTCAAGCCCGAACACCACTTCTTCCCCCTCGCGGAAATACTCGGAAATCACGTTGGGGCCAGTTGCATCGGCAGGCAGTTTAGCCCCGGTGAACCGGTCGATCTTCTGGAAATACCCCCCCGGCGGCACGGCAAATTCGGTGCCGCCATAGGTCTTGACCGCCTCTTTCATGAATTCCTGAAAGATCGGAACACAAAGCGTGCCGCCATAGGCCCCCTCGCCCAAAGAGCGCGGCTGATCAAAGCCCATGTAGCAGCCCGCCACCACTTCGGAACTGTAGCCGATGAACCAGACATCCTTGGCATCATTGGTGGTGCCGGTCTTGCCCGCTACCGGCACCGGCAGCTTTACCCCGGTGCCCGATCCGCGGATCACCACGCCCTCCATCATCGAGGTGAGCTGGTAGGCTGTGATGGCATCCATTACACGCTGACGGTCGGACTTGATGGTCACCCCCTGGCCTTTGGGCAGGTTCGGCAAAGTACAATCGAGACACTGGCGCTGATCGTGGCGATAGATCGTCTTGCCAAAGCGGTCCTGCACGCGGTCCACCAGTGTCGGCTCCACCCGCTCGCCGCCGTTGGCGAACATGGCATAGGCCGCCACCATCTTGAACAGGGTCGATTCCTGTGCGCCAAGCGCATTGGCCAAGAACGGGTTCATATTGGTATAGACACCGAATTTCTCGGCATAGCTCGCCACCAGATCCATACCGATCTCTTGGCCGATCCGGATCGTCATCAGGTTCCGGCTTTGCTCGATCCCGGTGCGCAGGGGGGTGGGGCCATAGAACTTGTTCGAGGCGTTCTTCGGCGTCCACAGCCCTTCGGGCGTTTCGATCTCGATCGGCGCGTCGACAACGATGGTGGCGGGGGTAAAGCCCGAATCAAGCGCTGCGGCATAGACAAAGGGCTTGAAGCTTGACCCCGGCTGCCGCGTCGCCTGCGTCGCCCGGTTGAACACCGAGGCCTGATAGCTGAAGCCCCCCTGCAAGGCGATGACGCGGCCGGTCTCGACGTCCATCGCCATCAACCCGCCCTGCACCTCGGGCACCTGCCGCAAGGACCAGCGCTGGAAACTGCCGTCCTCATCGTTGGTGACAGCGCGCACCATGACCACGTCCCCGACCGAGACGAGATCCCCCGGCACGCGGGCTTTCTTGCCCAGCTTGCCATCCTCCAGCCGCTTGCGTGCCCAGGTGACATCTTCGGCCGGGATGATGGGCTCATGGCCGCCCAGATCGCCCTCCATGCCAAAGCGGGCAAAATCCTCGCCCAGCTCAAGAATGACCGCGGCATGCCACCCTTCGACATCGCGGGGCAATTCGGCCACATCGGCCAAGGCCGCGCGCCAATCCGCCTCGGACCCCAGTTTCTCGATGGCAATCGTCTTGCCCGTGCCGCGCCAAACCCCTTGACCCCGGTCGTATTTCTCAAGGCCCCGGCGCAAGGCCCGCGCCGCGACCGCCTGCAACTCGGGTTCGACAGTGGCGCGGATCGACAGACCGCCGCCAAAGAATTCCCGCTCGCCAAAGGTGCCCGACAGCTGACGCCGGATCTCGTCGGAGAAATAGCTGCGCGGCGGCAGCGCTTCGCGGAAGGCCGGATAATCGCCGTTCTGCACCGATTTCAGCGGCTGTTCGCGCTCGCTGAGATAGGCCGCCTCGGTGATATATGCGTTCTGCCACATCTCGCGCAGCACATAGTTGCGCCGCTCCAGAAGCCGGTCCTTGCCGCGCACCGGATGAAATTCGCCCGGCGCCTTCGGCAAGGCGGCCAGCATGGCCGCCTCATGTGGCGCCAACGCGCTCAGTGGCTTGTTGAAATAGGTCTGGGCCGCCGCCGCCACGCCATAGCTGTTCTGGCCCAGGAAAATCTCGTTGAGATACAGCTCAAGGATCTTGTCCTTCGACAGGGTCTCTTCCAGCCGGGTGGCCAGGATGATTTCCTTGATCTTGCGCTCAACACTGCGCGAGCCATCCAGCAGGAAGTTCTTCATCACCTGCTGCGTAATCGTCGAGGCCCCGCGCAGATTTGCGCCCCGGCTGACCACCGCATCGCGGAAGGCCGAGATCATGCCCGTCACGTCATAGCCCTTGTGGGTGTAGAAATGCTTGTCCTCAGCCGACACAAAGGCCTGTTTCACCAGCTCGGGAATATCCTCGGACGGCACGAACAACCGCCGCTCTTGGGCGAATTCGTCAATGATCTTGCCTTCCCCCGAATAGATCCGGCTGATCGTCGGCGGGGTGTATTGGGCAAGGCTTTCGTGGCTCGGCAGGTCAGAGGAATAGATATAGAAAATGCCGCCGATCGACAGGGCCCCGAAGAGAAGCCCCATGGTCAGCATGGTAAACAAAGCCCCGAAGAACGAGCCGATGAACCTGATCACGCCGGCAATCCCCACCGCAACGACATTAGCCAATTTCGCCCTCTATAGGCGCGGCGCGGCCAAAGGTCAAAACACGATCCAGGGTAAGGACCAGCCATCCGCAGTCAATCGCCGAGGGCCGGCAGGCGGCGGATCGTAGCCTCGGCTTCGGCCCATGTGACAATCCCCTGGCGCAGCGCCTCGGCCATGCAGGCACGCCACGCTGGGTCTTGCAGCCGGTCTAGATCGGCCGCCGAGGATATGAAGCCAAGTTCAATCAGCAAGGAAGGAATGTCGGGTGATTTCAACACCGAAAACCCGGCCTTCTGATGCGGCCTGCGGTGCATCTTCAGACCCGCCCCCGAAATCGCGGTCTGAAGCGCCTCGGCCACCCGTTCAATCTTTGGGCCGGTCTCGGCGCGCGCCATATCCATGAGAACCGTCGCCACCATGTCATCCTGCGCTGTCAGATCCACCCCGGCCAGAAGATCATCGCGCTCATGGCGTTCGGCCATTGCGGCGGAGGCCGCGTCGCTTGCTTCATCGGACAGCGAATACAGCGTCACGCCCACTGCGTCGCCCTCGCTTAGCGCGTCAGCATGAAGCGACAGGAACAGATCGGCCTCGGCCGCCCGCGCGATGGAAATCCGCGTCTCCAAAGGCACGAAATGGTCACTGTCCCGGGTCATGACCACCTGAAACCGGCCGTCGCGCAGCAAAAGCTCCTTGAACTCACGGGCGAATTGCAAAACCAGATCGGCCTCGGTCACCCCATCGCGCTCGGCCCCCGGATCAATGCCGCCATGGCCCGGATCCAACACAACGATCCAGCGGCCCGGGATGCGTTCAGGGGGCTTGGCCAGATCGGTGACCGTCGGCATCCCCCAGCCCGGCAATTCAGGCTGGGCCGCCGCCGCCGCAAAAGCCTCGGGCGAGGCGTGATCGAGCCGCAACAGCAACTGCGTGTCATTGGCCGTCGACATCTCGGCCAGCGACAGCGCCATAGGGCCCGAAAGATCCAGCACCAGCCGCGACCAGCCGGGCCGGAACACCCCCGCCCTGAGCCCGGTCACATGGGCCGACCCCTGCAAGACAGTCTCGACCCCGGTCCAGTCCACCTCGCGCACATCCAAAACCATGCGCGGCGGATCGGCCCGAAACCGCACCCGCCACGGCACCGGCTGCGACAGGGAAAAGCGCACCTCAACCCCCTGACCGGCGTCGCGGATGAAGGACTGCGCAGGTTCAAGCCGTGCCAGCGCCGACAGGTCTTGCGCCCGCGCCGCAAAGGGCAGGCACAAGACCACCATCAAAACCGCCACCAGCCATTTCATCTTGGCATAAATACCCAAAAACCGACCTTTCGGCAAATCACCGCCCTGTCATGAACTGACGCAACCGCTCCAGCCCTTCGGCAATGTCGGCCGTGGCGCGCGCATAGGAAAATCGCAAGGTCTGTGCCCCCCGCACCGGATCAAAGTCCAGCCCCGGCGTCACCGCAACCTCTGCCCCGTGCAGGATGTCGCGCGCAAGCTGCAGGCTGTCGTCGGTCAGGCCCGACACATCGGCATAGATATAGAACGCCCCATCCGGCGGCGCGATGCGGCTGAACCCGGCCTTGGGCAGCCCATCCAGCATCAGGCGGCGGTTTGCGGCATAGACGGCGCGATTGGCCTCCAGCTCGTCGATGCAGTCCAGCGCCGCAAGGGCCGCGACTTGGGACACATGCGGCGGGCAGATGAACATGTTCTGCGCCAGCCGCTCAACCGTGCGAATATGATCCTCGGGCACCACCATCCAGCCCAGCCGCCAGCCGGTCATGCTGAAATACTTGGAAAAACTGTTGATGACATAGGCCTCGTCGCTGATCTCCAGCGCCGACACCGCGCGGTCGCCGTAATGCAGCCCGTGATAGATCTCGTCCGAGACAAACGCGATCCCGCGTGCGGCGCAGTGATCCATCAACGCCTTAAGCGCCCGTTGCGACAGCATGGTTCCCGAAGGATTGCCAGGCGAGGCGACGATCAGCCCCTGCATCTCGACCCCTGCCAGATCTTCCGGCACCGGTTGCAGCCGGTTTTCGTCCCGCGTCGGGATGCCGACCGGCGTCAGGCTTAGCGCGCGGAGGATCTGGCGATAGCTTGGATAGCCAGGCTCACCCAGGGCCACCCGGTCGCCTGCATCAAACAGCGCCGAGAAGGCCAGGAGAAAGGCCGAAGAGGACCCGGCGGTCACGATCACCCGGTCGGGGTTGAGATCAACGCCATACCAGCGCCGGTAAAGCTCCGCGATGCCGCACCGCAACTCGGGCAGGCCAAGCGCAACGGTATAGCCAAGCGGCTGATCTAGCGCAGCCGCCACCGCTTGCCGCGCGGCCAAGGGCGCAGGCGTGCCGGGCTGGCCCACCTCCATGTGGATGATGTGCCGCCCCGCCGCCTCAAGGCTGCGGGCCTCTTCCATCACATCCATCACAATAAAGGGATCAACCTGCCCGCGTCTTGATCTTTTCATGCCCGGCCCCTTAAGCTTTTGGCCATAGACCCCATGGCGGGTTGCATGGTCAAGCCCGCTCTCTGCACCGACCCGGCTCAACAGATCCGGGCCTGCCCCAGCCGAAGGAATCCTCATGTCCCGCCTTGCCCTTGCCCTCTCTGCCTGCCTTCTGGGCACCACCGCCCTTGCCGGGGGGCTTGGCGAGATGACCGACGCTGAGCGCGAAGCCTTCCGGGCCGAGGTGCGGGCCTATCTGTTGGAGAACCCCGAGGTTCTGGTCGAGGCGATGGATATCTTGCAGGCGCAAGAAGAACAGGCCGCCGCCAATCGCGACCTTGAGATGCTGGCAGCCAACAAGGACGCGATCTTCAACGATCCCGCCTCTTGGGTGGGCGGCAATCCTGAAGGCGATATCACGCTGGTGGAATTCGTTGATTACCGCTGCGGATATTGCAAGAAAGCCCATGACGAGGTGGCCGAACTGGTGGCATCCGACGGCAACATCCGCTTTGTGCTGAAGGAATTTCCGATACTTGGCGAAGACTCGCTCAAAGCCTCGCAATTCGCCATTTCTGTGCTGCAGCTTCACGGGCCTGATGCCTACAAGTCGGTGCATGACGCGCTGATCGCCCTGCGCGGCAATCCGGATGAGGCGACCCTGTCGTCGATGGCAGCGGATCTTGGCCTGGATCCCGCCCCGATCCTCGCCCGCATGTCGACGCCCGAGGTGATGACCGTGATCGAGGCCAACCACGCGCTGGCCAGCACGATGGAGATCCAAGGCACACCCACCTTCGTGATCGACAACACGATGGTGCGGGGATATGTGCCGCTTGACGGGATGCGCCAGATCGTTGCCGGGCAGCGCGGCTAAATATTTGGTATATCTTGGTTTTCGGATCAGGCTTTTTGGGCCTGAACCACCTTTTCAGCCAAAGCCTTGGCGATGTTGAAGGCCCCCTTGATGCGGTCGGTCTCTGACTTCATCTCGCCCATCAGCACGATCTTGTTGCCCTGCACCTTGGCTGCTGGCCCCTGCTCACGCAGGAATTCCACAAGACCCGCCGGATTGGCGAACTTGTCATTGTGGAATTGCAGCGTTGCGCCCTTTGGGCCGGCATCGATGCGGCTGATCCCGGCGCGTTTGCACATCGCCTTGATCCGAACGATCAGCATCAACGTGTTGACTTCTTTCGGGATCGGGCCGAACCGGTCGATCAGCTCGGCGGCAAAGCCCTCCAGCTCCACCTTGGTCGCCAAAGACGACAGGCGGCGGTATAGCCCCAGCCGGATGTCGAGATCGGGGATATAGGCATCCGGGATCATCACCGGCACGCCGAGATTGATCTGCGGCGACCAGCCGTCATCGACCTGCGCCAACCCTTGCAACTCGCCCGACTTGATCTTGGCAATCGTCTCTTCCAGCATCTGCTGATAAAGCTCATAGCCGACTTCCTTGATATGGCCCGACTGCTCTTCGCCCAAGAGATTGCCCGCGCCGCGCAAGTCAAGATCATGCGAGGCAAGGTTGAATCCCGCGCCAAGGCTGTCCAAGGATGCCAGCAATTTCAGCCGCTTGGAAGCGCCGGGCGTCAAGGGCACGCGCGGCTTTGTGGTCAGGAAGCAATAGGCCCGGGTTTTCGCCCGGCCCACACGCCCCCGAATTTGGTACAACTGTCCAAGCCCGAACATGTCGGCGCGATGGACGATCATGGTATTAGCGGTCGGGATATCCAAGCCCGATTCCACGATCGTTGTGGCCAAGAGCACGTCATACTTGCCGTCATAGAACTGGTTCATCCGGTCGTCGAGATCACCCACCGCCAATTGCCCATGGGCGGTGATGAAACTGACCTCGGGCACGTTGGTTTTCAGCCAATCTTCAATCTCCGGCAGGTCGGAAATCCGCGGCACCACCCAGAAACTTTGCCCGCCCCGGTAATGTTCGCGCAAGAGCGCCTCGCGCAGGGTCACGCTGTCAAATTCGGACACATAAGTGCGGATCGCCAAGCGGTCGACCGGCGGCGTGGCGATGATCGACAGATCGCGCACCCCGGTCAGGGAAAGTTGCAACGTGCGCGGAATGGGCGTCGCGGTCAGCGTCAGCACATGGATATCCGACCGCAGCTCTTTCAGCCGTTCCTTGTGGGTCACGCCGAAATGCTGTTCCTCGTCGATCACCAGAAGGCCAAGGTTCTTGAACTTCACCCCCTTGGCCAAAAGTGCATGGGTGCCAACGACGATATCCACCGTCCCCGCCCCCATCATCTCGCGCGTCAGGTTCGCTTCTTTGGCGGAAACAAACCGGCTGAGCGGGCGCACGGAAATCGGGAAACCGCGGAAGCGTTCGGCAAAGCTGCGGTAATGCTGGCGGGCGAGAAGCGTCGTCGGGCAAATGACCGCCACCTGCATGCCGGAAAGTGCGGCCACAAAGGCCGCGCGCATCGCGACCTCGGTCTTGCCAAAACCCACATCACCGACGATCAGCCGGTCCATCGGGCTACCCTTTTCCAGGTCGGCCACCACATCGGCAATCGCTGTCAACTGGTCGTCAGTTTCCTGATAGGGGAAGCGGGCGGCAAAGGCTTCCCACATCGAATGGGGGGCTTCCAGAATGGGGGCGTGGCGAAGCGCCCGTTCCGCCGCAATCCGCATCAGGCGGTCGGCGATTTCCTTGATGCGTTCCTTAAGCTTGGCTTTCTTGGCCTGCCAAGCCCCGCCGCCAAGCCGGTCCAGAAGCCCTTCTTCATGGCCATAGCGCGAGAGAAGTTCAATGTTTTCAACGGGAAGGTAAAGTTTCGCCCCTTCGGCATATTCCATCGACACGCAAGCATGGGGCGCGCCCAAGGCGGTGATGGTTTCCAGCCCCAGATAGCGGCCAACCCCATGTTCAACATGCACGACCAGATCGCCCGGCGACAGGCTTTCGGCGTCGCGCAGGAAGTTTTCGGCCTTGCGCTTGCGCTTGGGTTTTGCGGCCAGACGGTCGCCCAGAACGTCCTGTTCGGAGATCACCGCCAGCCCCGGCGCAGTAAACCCCGCCTCCAAGGGCCAGACGATCAGGAACAGTTGTCCCTTTCCACCAAGCACCTCGCGGAAGTCCTTGACCGGCAAGGCCCCCTTGAGACCATGATCTTCCAAAAGCCCCGCAAGCCGTTCGCGCGCGCCGTCGGACCACGAGGCAATGACACCCTGCCCCTCTTGAAGCAGCTTCTTCACATGGTCCGACAAAGCACCGAAAAGGCTGACGTTTTCCTGCTGTCGTTCTGGCGCAAAGCTGCGCCCGATGCGCGCGCCGGCATCCAGGACCCCCGGCCCCGGCGATTGCGCCAAGGGTGACAGCTGGATCACCTTATGCGCGGCTGTTGCCGCCTCCCATGCAGGCTCGTCCAGATACAACAGCCCGGGCGCCACAGGCTTGTAGACCGTATCCAGCCGCCCCTTGGCGCGCATCGCTTCCAGACGGGCATCATATTGGTCGTCGATCCCCTCCCAGCGCGACAGGCGCATGGGCGTCACCTGATCGTCCAGCATCACCGCCGCATCGGGGAGATAGTCAAAGATCGTTTCAAGCCGGTCATGGAAGAAAGGCAGCCAATGCTCCATCCCCGCATGTTTGCGCCCGGCGCTGACCGCCTCATATAAAGGGTCATCCGACCCCGCCGCGCCGAACTCGGTCCGGTAGGTCTGGCGAAAGCGCGTAATCGCGGCATCGTCCAGAATGACCTCGGACATCGGCGCAAGATCAATGGCTTGCAGCTTTTCCGTGGTGCGCTGGGTAACCGGATCAAACCGCCGCAACCCATCCAGCGTGTCGCCAAAGAAGTCCAGCCGCACCGGCCCGGATTTGCCCGGCGGCCAGATGTCGACGATGCCGCCGCGAATGGCATAATCGCCGGGCTCGGCCACGGTCGAGACCGGGGAAAAGCCCATGCGGGCGAGAAACGCCTTCAGATGCGCCTCATCCACCCGCGTGCCAACCCGGGCGGAAAAGGACGCGCTGCGGATCACCTCGCGCGCAGGCAGGCGCTGCATCGCGCCGCCCAGCGTGGTCAACAGAACAAAGGGCCCGTCCAGCCCATGGGCCAGCGCCGCAAGCGTGGCCATCCGGCGCGCGGCAATCTCGGGGTTGGGGGAAATGCGGTCATAGGGCAGGCAATCCCAGGCCGGAAAGTCCAGCACCAAAAGCCCCGGCGCCATCACCGCCAGGGCGGCGCGCATCGCCTCCATCCGTTTGTCGTCGCGCGCCACATGCAGGACCGGGCGACCGGCGCGTGCCTCTCGGGCCAAAAGACGCGCGTCAAAGCCCTCTGGCGCGCCGCCAAGCGTGATGCGCAAAGCCGCAGCCATGGCTTACCCCAGAACCCCGATGTGCATGTTCTGATACATGCCGAAAAGCGAGGTAACAAAGATCGACACCATGCCCAGGACCTGCGTCGAAAGCCGGTGGCGGTGCAGCCTGCGATGCAGGGCCTCGCCCTGCCCCTCGCCCGCATCGATCACCAAGGAGGTGCGCAGCGTCAGCGCCATCAGGATCGAGAAGGGAAAGAACAGAAACAGCACCGCCTGCGCGAATTCGATGTCATAGACAAAGGCCAGAAGGATCAGCATCGTCAGGGTAAAGGCCCAGAACGCCACCAGCCATGAGCCTGCGGCGCGCACGATATACAGCATCCGCCCCGAATTGATCCGCACCATGGTTTCCAGATCGTCCTGCGCCTGCCCGCCCTGCCGTTCGGCCCGGCTGATCATGTCAAAGGGCACGCCCAGAACCCAGTGGCTTGCCGTTGACCACAGGACCGCCAGCACGATCCAGTACCACAGGTTCGAAAAAGACCGCATGTCGATCAGTTCGAAAATGACGTTGTACCAGTCCACCGAAGCTCTGCCCGTCTGCAAACCGCGTTGAAATCTCGCCTTGAGGCGCTGGCATTTCCATGGCAGGCAAGACGGGCAACCGCAAGCCCTTTCCGCCCGCACCCGCGCGCCCCAGCCGATCGAGACGCCCATGACACCCGTTGCCGCCCCAAGCCACCGCTTCCGCCGCCTCAAGCGCAGCCCTGCCCTGCGCGCCATGGTGCAGGAAAACACGCTATCGCTGGGCGATCTGATCTGGCCGGTGTTTCTGTGTGACGGGGTGAATACGCGCCAACCCATCGCCTCGATGCCGGGTGTGGAACGGCTGAGCCTTGATCTGGTGGTGAGGGCGGCCGAAGAGGCCGCAGGTTTGGGAATTCCGGCAATCTGCCTGTTTCCCTATACCGATCCATCCGTCAAAACCGTGGGCTGTGAAGAGGCCTGGAACCCCGAAAACCTGACCAACCGCGCCATTCGCGCGATCAAGGCGGCGGTGCCAGAGATTGCGGTGATGACCGATGTGGCGCTCGATCCCTATAACGCGCTTGGCCATGACGGATTGGTCGTGGACGGGGTGATCTTGAACGATGAAACCGTCGAGGCGCTGGTGAAGATGGCCCTGGTGCAGGCCGAGGCGGGGGCCGATATCCTTGGCCCGTCCGACATGATGGATGGTCGCATCGGTGCGATCCGGGCGGCGCTGGAATCCCATGGGCATCAGGGTGTTGCGATCCTGTCTTATGCCGCCAAATATGCCTCGGCCTTCTATGGTCCGTTCCGCGATGCGGTGGGGGCCTCGGGCGCGCTAAAGGGCGACAAGAAAACCTATCAGATGAACCCCGCCAATTCCGACGAGGCGCTGCGCCTGGTTGAGCGCGACCTGCGGGAAGGCGCCGATATGGTGATGGTAAAGCCGGGGATGCCCTATCTTGATATCTGCCGCCGGGTGAAGGACGCCTTTGGCGCGTCGACCTTTGCCTATCAGGTCTCGGGCGAATATGCGATGATCATGGCTGCGGCCGGCAATGGCTGGATTGACGGCGACAAGGCGATGGTGGAAAGCCTGATGGCCTTCAAGCGCGCGGGCTGCGATGGGGTCTTGACCTATTTTGCCCCCCGCGTTGCCCGTCTGATCCGCGCCGGTCTTTGACCCCACCGGCAAGAAGCCGCGAAGGCCGAACTGCACAGGTGACAGGCGGGCCTTTGCCCGCTAAACTGCGGCCAAAAGGGGGAAAACACCCCGACGAACGAGGCGGAGCACAGAACATGACCCAAGTTTCACGACGGACAATCCTTGCCATTGGCGGTGCCAGCGTTCTGGCGGCCTGTAACGGGGCGATCATGGGCAACGGCGTTGGCTCAAATGGGGCGGCGCAGATTGATGCCCGGGTTCAGGCCACCAAATCCTATCTGTTCCAGACCTATCCCGGCACCCGCGACCTGGAACAAAAGGCGATGGGCGTCCTTTACATGCCCCTGGTCACCGAGGCGGGCTTTGGCATCGGCGGCAGCTATGGCCGCGGCGCCCTGCAGGTGCGCGGCGCGACGGTGGATTACTATGCCGCCACACGCGCCAGCATCGGCCTGCAGATCGGCGCGCAGCAATACGCCCATGCGCTGTTTTTCATGACCGATGCCGCGCTTCAGGATTTCCGCCGCTCCAGCGGTTGGGCGGCTTCGGCCGATATCCGCTATGCCACACCGCAGGAAGGCGCCTCGATCGGCAAGGAAACCACCGAGATTGATCCAGTGGTCGGGCTGATCTTCGGCCAGCAGGGGCTGATCGCCGGGGCGTCCCTAGCGGGCGTCAAATACAGCCGGATCATTCCGTAAGGCATCCGGCACGGGACAGCGACGCGCCGGGCGAGCGAGCTGCCCCGGCTCATTCTATACGATTAGATCCAATGCCATGGGCTGCGGTCTTACCGCAGCCGCCGGATCAGGCTTGAAGTGTCGTTCCGGCCCCCGCCCATCAGCTGCACATCCTTGTAGAACTGGTCAACCAACGCGGTCACCGGCACAGCCGCGCCAATCTGATCGGCGGTGTCCAGACAGATCTTCAGATCCTTGCGCATCCAGTCCACCGCAAAGCCAAAGTCAAAGCGGTCCTCCAGCATGGTCTTGTGGCGGTTGACCATCTGCCAAGACCCGGCCGCGCCCTGAGAGATCACCTCAACCACCGCCGCGCCATCAAGCCCCGCCTTTTGCCCAAAGGCCAGCGCCTCGGACAGGCCCTGCATCAGGCCCGCGATGCAGATCTGGTTCATCATCTTGGCCAGCTGCCCCGCCCCCGTCTCGCCCAGACGGCGGCAGATGCGCGCATAGGCGGCCATCACCGGCTCGGCCGCGTCATACTGCGCTTGCGACCCGCCGCACATGATGGAAAGCGCGCCGTTCTCGGCCCCCACTTGTCCCCCTGACACCGGAGCGTCGACAAAGCCCAAACCTTGCCCCGCCGCCACTTCGGCCAATTCCCGCGTGACCTGGGCAGAGACGGTAGTGTGATCGACAAAGATCGCGTCCTTGGCCATGCCGAAAAAGGCCCCGTCAGGACCAAGACAGACCGACCGCAGATCATCGTCGTTCCCGACGCAGGCCATGACGAAATCAGCCCCTGAAGCGGCGGCGTTCGGGGTGGCGGCCGAGGTGCCGCCATGCTGGGCAACCCAGGCGGCGGCCTTGGCCGGGCTGCGGTTATAGACCGTCACCTGATGCCCCTTGGCGGCCAGATGCCCCGCCATCGGATAGCCCATGACCCCAAGACCCAGAAACGCCAGTTTTGCCATTCGCTGCCCCCGAAAGATTGCCGTTCGCCTGCCGATGCACTAGGACTGCATCCGGCGGATGCCGTCAAGGACCGCCCCTCGGACCGCGCCCCAAGGATACCTGTGATGCTGATTGCCTTTCGTTGTGCGTTGCGCCTGTTTACCGGCCTTGTGATCCTGGCGCTCGTTGCGGGCTGGATGGCCTATTACATCCTGTCGCGGTCGCTGCCCGACTATTCCGAGACCTTCACGCTGGATGGCATTTCCGCCCCGGTCGAGATCGTGCGCAACAATGCCAATGTGCCGCATATCTTTGGCGGCAACGAGGCGGATGTGTTCTACGCCTTGGGCTTTGTCCATGCTCAGGACCGCCTGTGGCAGATGACGATGCTGCGGCGCACTGCGCAAGGCAAACTGTCCGAGATCTTTGGCAGCCGAACCGTGAAGATCGACGAGCTGTTGCGGCGGCTGGACCTATACGAGCTGTCGCTGCAATCGGTCGCGGCGCAGGATGCACGGACCAAGGCCGCGCTTGAGGCCTATTCGGCCGGGGTCAATGCCTGGATCACCGAGGTGAATGCCGGGGCGCGCGGCCGCGGGGCGCCGGAATTCTTTTTCTTTTCCAACGAGATCTCGGCCTGGTCCCCAGCCGATTCCATTGCGATCATCAAGCTGATGGCGCTGCAGATGTCCTCTCACCTGCAGACCGAGGTGCAGCGTGCCCAGCTGTCGCAGATCCTTGCCCCGGCGCGTTTGGCCGATATCCTGCCAGACGATCCGACGCAGGGCGTCATCTCTCTGCCGCCCTATGCCAGCCTAGTGCCCGGCCCCTTCCCGGTTCCTGACCCCAGCGCCATGGCCTATCTGGACGACCCCCTGTCGCCCTTTGTCTCGCGCAGCTTTGCCGGTGCGTCAAACGCCTTTGCCGCCCTGCCCGGCCGCTCGGCCGCAGGTGGCACCCTTTTGGCCAATGACCCGCACCTTGGCCTGACTGCGCCGTCGATCTGGTATCTCGTGCGGTTGGAGCTGCCCACCGGCGGCGTGATTGGCGGCACCATCCCGGGCATGCCGCTGGTACTGGTCGGCCGGTCGGACAAGATGGGCTGGGGCCTGACCTCGGCCTATGTCGATGATCAGGACATCGTAATCGAAAAGATCAATCCCGCCAACCCCGAGGAATATCTGACGCCCGAAGGCCCAAAACCGTTTCGCACCGCCCAGACCATCATCACCGTCAAGGATGAGGCGCCGATCACCATTGTTCAAAGATGGAGCGAAAGCGGGCCGATCCTGCCGGGCAGCCATTACGACTTGGCCTCGGTCACCCCACCCGGCACGGTGGCGGCCCTGCAATGGACTGCCCTTTCGGGCACCGATACCTCGATGACCGCGGGGTTGCGGCTGATGACGGCGCAATCGGTCGCCGAGGCGATGGCGGCCGGGGAGCTCTTCGTGGCCCCAAGCCAGAACCTGACGCTGGCCGACCATGCGTCGATCGCGCTTCAGACCATTGGCGCGGTGCCGATGCGCGATGCGACCCACGTTACCCAAGGGCGGATGCCAGCCCCCGGATGGGAGGGCAAGAACCGTTGGAAAGGCGTGCAACCCTATGCCACCAACCCCCAGGTCTTGAACCCGGCCTCGGGCATCGTTGGCAATACCAACAACAAGACCGTGAACCGGCCCTTCCCCGACCATGTCTCGTTTGACTGGGGCGATACCCAGCGTGTGCAGCGTTGGCTGGCGCTGATGACCGCGCGCGAGGTTCATACCCGCGACAGCTTTATCGAGGCGCAGCTTGACACCGTCTCGCCGACCGCGCGCAGCATTCTGCCGTTGATCGGTGCCGATCTGTGGTTCACCGGCGAGCCCGCACCCGACGGCACACCCGAACGGTTGCGCCAGCGCGCGCTGACCCTTCTGGCCGAATGGAACGGCGAGATGAACGAACACATGCCCGAACCGCTGATTGCCGAGGCCTGGCTGCGCGCCCTGCAGGACCGGCTCGCACGCGACGAGATCGGCCCTCTCGCCGATGGATTCACCCATCCCGAGCCGTTGTTCCTTGAACGGGTCTACAAGAATATCGGCGGGGCTTCGGTCTGGTGTGACGTGATCCAGTCGGCTGCGGTCGAGACGTGCACAGACATCGCCCGCATCGCGCTGGATGAGGCCCTGCTTTCGCTGGTCGAACGCTGGGGCCCCAACCTGGAAAGCTGGCGCTGGGGTGATGCGCATCAGGCCATCCACGACCATGCGGTGCTGGGCGAGGTGCCGGGCCTGCGGTTCTTTGTGAACATTCGGCAATCGACCAGCGGCGGCGACACCACCTTGATGCGCGGCCGCACCAAAGGCACCGGCGATGAGCCCTTCCTCAACGTCCATGCCGGGGCCTATCGCGGGGTCTATGACTTTGGCGACTCCGACAGTTCGGTGTTCATCCTGTCCACCGGCCAGTCGGGCCACCCGCTCTCGCGGTTCTATGACGACCTGTCCGAGCTTTGGCGGCGCGGCGAATACATCCCGATGAGCCTCGACCCGGCGCTGGCGCGGGCTGCAGCGGTGGGGGTGACGCAACTCTTGCCAAAGGCGGCGGGATGACAGCCGACATAACGCCTGCTCTGATCTTGCGGCCTCATGGGCGGCTGGGCAATCATTTCCTGCAATGGATCACCGCCCAGACGCTGGCAGCCCAGGTTCCGGGGCTGAGCTTGCACATTTTTGCATTGCCGCCTTGGGGCCTTGCCGCGGGCAGTTATCGCCGCAGACAGCCCTTCTTGCCGGCGCTGACGGCGCAGGACAGCGATATGAACCTTGCTGCCAATCTAATGCGGTCAGGCGAGATGCCGCTTGCCCGGCTTAGCGCAATGGTCCTTCAGGCCGATGTCTGGGGCGACCCAGAGCGCTTTCGCCGCCTTTTGCCGCTGGAAGACAGGCAGGTAGAGACTGCCGGTCCAGATGAGATCCTGCTCAATGTGCGCGCCGAGGAGATCCTCAAGGCCCGACATCCGGACTATGGACCAATTCCTGTGGGCTTTTACCACGCCGTTCTGCGTGAAACGGGGTTAGGGCCGGTGTTCATGGGCCAGCTTGGAGAGGACAGCTATTCGCAACTCTTGCGCAGAAGTTTTCCCAAGGCGCGTTTTCTGCCCAGTCAGGGCGTGCGCGGCGATTTTGATGCCATGCGCCGAGCGCGCCACCTGGCGCTGTCCGTCAACACCTTTTCCTGGGCCGCCGGCTGGCTCTCGCAGGCCGAAAGCGTGCATGTTCCGGTTCTGGGCTTTTTCAATCCTGCACAGCGCCCCGATATCGCGCTTTTGCCGCGCGGGGAGACCCGGTTTCTGTGCTATGGCTTTGCCCCTCGCCTGTGGAAAGCAAGCCCCGAACAGATCGCAGAACTGGAAAGCCTGCCCCCACCACAGCTTCTGACACCGGATGGCGTCGAGGCATTGCGTCTGGGTGCCGATCAGACGCGCGCCAAAGCGCGGCAGCGCGATGGGGAAAGGCTTAAACAGACAGCGGCAAGGGTGCGCCCATTTCTTGGGATTTTGCGCCGGATATACGCCACGCGCTAGACGGGCCTTTCAAAGCCCCTGATAGCGTTTCTTCTGACGCGCAGTCCACAGCACCTGAATATCCCAGCCGTCCTCGGCCATTTCCTCGGCCTCGATCACCCCTTCAGCGTGAAGCCAGGCCCGGGCCTTGCCCGCGGCAAAAGGCAGATCCAGCCTTTCCTGGGTCTTTTCCTCACCAAAGACAGCGCTGATCGCCGTCAGAAGGCGGTCAATCCCCGCCCCGGTCAGCGCCGAGACCGGGAACACACCCGACCTGTTCTGCGCCTGTTGCAACAGCGCCTCGTGCTGGCTTGGCTCCACCAAGTCCAGCTTGTTCCATACCTCGATCACCGGGACTTTCGGGTCCACCTTCAGGCTGGTCAGAATGTCGGTGACATCGGCGGCCTGTTCGGCGGTTTCGGGGTGGCTGATGTCGCGCACATGCAAGATGAGATCGGCCTCAAGCACCTCTTCCAGCGTGGCCCGAAAGGCCGCCACCAGTTGCGTCGGCAGGTCCGAGATGAAACCAACGGTGTCCGACACAATCACCTTTCTGCCCGGCGCGCCTTTTTCGTCGGGCAGGACCACACCGCGCATGGTGGGGTCAAGCGTGGCAAACAGCATGTCCTTGGCCAAGACCTCGGCCCCGGTCATCCGGTTGAAAAGTGTGGATTTTCCGGCATTGGTATAGCCCACCAATGCCACCAGCGGAAACGGCACCTTGCGACGCGAGGCGCGGTGAAGCTCACGCGTTTTCACCACCTTGTCGAGCTGACGCTTCAGGCGGATCACCTGATCGTCGATCGCCCGGCGGTCGGCCTCGATCTGGGTTTCCCCCGGACCCCCGACAAAGCCAAAACCACCGCGCTGGCGTTCAAGGTGGGTCCAGGCCCGCACCAGACGGGTGCGTTGATAGGACAGGGCGGCCAGTTCCACCTGCAGCACCCCCTCACGGGTGCGAGCGCGGTCGGCAAAGATCTCAAGGATCAAGCCGGTCCGGTCCAAAAGCTTGACGCCCCATTCCTTTTCCAGATTGCGCTGCTGCACCGGCGTCACCGGGCCATCGACCAGCACCAGATCGACCTTCAACGCCTTGAACCTGCCGGTCAGCTCTTCAACCTTGCCCGCGCCGAACAACATGCCCGGCTGCACCTTGGGCAGACGCACCACTTCGGCGCCCAGCACATGCAGATCAGGAAGCGCCGCCGCAAGACTGACCGCCTCGGCCAGCCCATGTTCGGCAAGGCGGCGCGTGCGGGCCGATTTCAGATCGGGATGCAAAACATAGGCCCGGGTAACGGGTTTGGCCGTTTCATAGGCATGAATCCCGCCGTCCCCTGACAGCGGGTCATCCTCAAACTCTTCCTCGGGAAGATAGCCTATCAGTCTTCGCCCTCGTAAAGGTTCAAGGGTCCGCCGGGCATGATCGTGGAAATGGCGTGCTTGTAGACCAGTTGCGACTGTCCATCACGGCGCAAAAGCACACAAAAATTGTCAAACCAGGTGATGACGCCCTGAAGTTTCACACCGTTGATCAGGAAAATCGTAACCGGAACCTTGGACTTTCGAACCTGATTGAGAAACGCGTCCTGCAAATTCTGTTTATCGGCGGCCATTGGCTTTTTGTCCTTGTTTTTCGTCGCGCTACCCGCATCCGACTGTCAACACAATCAGACAGTTCAAGTATTGCCTGACACGTAAGCAGTTTCCAGCCCAAAAACGGAGAATAAACCGGCATGGTTCGCGTGTTTTTGCAGGTTTTTCGCCAGCTTGGGTTGTACGGGACCTAACGGCGCAGGTTTTCGGGCAGCAAGATTGCGAGAATCGCCAGCGCCTCCAGCCGGCCCACCACCATGGCCAGCGCGAGGGTTGCCTGCACCGCGCCCCCCTGCCCGCCATAGCTTGCCGCGATGCCGCCCGACTGTTCTACAAGCGGACCCGTGGTTGTCAGGGCCGAGAGTGCCAACACCAGGCTTTGGTCAAAATCCAGCCCGACAAAGGTCAGGGCGCCGACAAAGGCCATGATCGACAACCCGAAGATCATGAAGAACACCCAGGCCATCGAGGCGCCCTGCGCCAGGACGGCACGCGCGCTACCTGAACTGCCCCGGCTGCGCGCTACGGCCGAGGGGTGAATCACCCGGTCCAGCTCCTGCTCACCAAACCGCAAGAGCGCATAGACCCGCATCAGCTTGACGCCCCCCGCCGTGGTGGCCACCCCGCCCCCGATGATCGCCAAGGCCCACAAGAGAAGATCGGGCGTGCCAAGGCCGGACCAGGACGACCAGCCTTCCCAGTAGCCCGAGACATAGCCAGCCGAGGTCAGAAACGACAGGAAGGTGAAAAGCAAGGCCCAGGCCACGCGCAGGGCCTCGATCAGAGCATCAGGCGCGCTATCGCCAAGCGCGCCGAAAAGTCCAAGGCCAAAAAGAACCACCGCCGCGCCGCAAACGATCACCGCCGCCAGCCCCAGTTCGGGGTCGCGCAGCAAGGGCATGGTGCCGCCCTGCCCCAAAAGCCGCAACAGCGGCCGACGGCTAAGCGCAAGCAGCAAGAGCACCGCCATGGCAACCTCGGCCAGCCACCCGCCCTCGACCACCGCACTTCCCCCCGGAAGCGGGCTGATGCCCGAGGTCGAAAGTACCCCCATCGCATGGGAAAGGGCCACAAAGCCCCCTTCGCCGGCCATGACCAAAAGGCCCCAAAGTCCAAGCGTCAGCCCGGCATAGATCGGAAAGATCCCGGTAGCAAAACGCGCCATACGCTCGGACGGGTCGGCGATACGGGTGATCTGCTGCATCGCGTGGCTGGCGCGGCCGGGGATGCGACCCGTCTCCACCTCGATGCCACCAAGGTTCAACGGGGCCAGCACCGAAAACACCATCACCAGCGCGAACAGCCCGCCCAGCCAGCCCACCACCGCCCGCCACAAATGCACCGATGGGCTAAGCGGCCCGTCCAGAACCGGTGCCCCGGTGGTGGTAAAGGCCGACAGCATCTCAAGCATCGCCGGCCCGAACTCGGCCCCACCTGCGGCACGCTGGATCAAGGGCAGGGCCTGGATCGGCGGCAGGATCGCATAGGCAAGTGCAAGCGAAATCAGATGGTTGCGCGTCACATTGCGCGGCTGGGCATTGGCCCGCGCCAGGCCCAACATGCCCGCGAAGATCAGCACCAAAAGCGCCATGTAGACAAAACTGCGCGCCAGCTCATGGTCGCGGAGCGTGAAGGCATGGGCTGCGGGCAGGAACATGGCCAAGCCCGACAGGCCGATCAGGATGACCAGAAGCGGCAACTCCAGCAGGCGGCGCAGCATCGCCCCGCGCCCTTAGAAGAAGTCGACCGAGACCTGCAACAGGCGCTCGACCTCGGGCCGATCGCCGGCCATGGTGAACAGGGCAATCACATCGCCCGCCTCGATCCGCAAATCGCCTGTCGGCTTCATCACCCGATCGCCCTTCATCACCGCGCCGACCAGCACGCCTTCGGGGAAATCCACATCCCGCACCAGCCGCCCCGCCAAGGGTGAGGTGGCCAGGACCTGCGCCTCGATCAACTCGGCCTCGGCATCGCCGATCGAATAGATCGCGCGCACCTTGCCGTGCCGGATATGCCGAAGGATCGACGACACGGTGGTCGCGCGGGGGTTGATGTAGGCGTCAATGTCCAGTGCCCCCATCAAGGGGGCAAGCGTCGGGTCATTGACCAACGCAATCGCCATCGGGCAGCCCGCCTGCTTGGCGCGCACAGCCGCAAGAAGGTTGGTCTTGTCATCATCGGTGACCGCCAGAACCGCATCGGCCCGGTCAATGGCCGCCTCGGCCAAAAGGTCCATGTCCATGCCATCGCCATTCAGCACGATGGTGCGCGTCAGGCTGTCGGCGGCAACCTCGGCGCGCGCGCGGCTCATCTCGATGATCTTGGCGCGGATCCGGTCGGTGCGCGATTCAAGCGCACGCGCCACCGCAAGCCCGACGTTGCCGCCGCCGATGATGATGACGCGTTCCTGCTTTTTGGTCCTCTTTCCAAAGACTTCCAGCGTGCGGTTCACATCCTCGATATGGGTAAAGACATAGATCCGGTCCCCCGCCATCAGTATATCCATCGGTGAGGGGGCAAACAGCTTGCCCTCATCCCGGCGCACGCCAACGACAATGGCGCGCAGGGTCGGAAACAGCTCGTTCAACTGCCGAAGTGGCGTCATCAGGACCGGACAATCTTCAGTCAGCGCAATGCCCAAAAGCTGCGCCCGACCGTTCATGAAGCTTTCGGTGTCAAAGGCGGCGGGTGCCGCCAGACGCTGCAGCGCGGCCTCGGCCACTTCGCGTTCGGGGCTGATCACCACGTCGATCGGCAGGTGATCGCGGCGGTAAAGGTCGGAATAAATGGCATCCAGATAGGACTGGCTCCGCAGACGTGCAATCTTGCGCGGAACCGAAAAGATCGAATGGGCCACCTGACAGGTGACCATGTTCACCTCGTCGGAATGGGTGGCGGCGATGATCATGTCGGCATCGCGCGCACCGGCTTTCTCAAGAATATCGGGATAGCTTGCAAAGCCCGCAACACCCTGAACATCCAGCGTTTCCGAGGCCCGGCGCACCAGATCGGCGTTCTTGTCCACCACCGTCACATCGTTCTTTTCGCCCGACAAGTGGCGGGCGATCTGCCAGCCGACCTGCCCTGCTCCGCATATGATGACTTTCATGGAACACCTCTGCTTGGGCTAAGGGATGGCTTGGCATGGGTTGTGCCGGGGGTCAAGACGCGGCTCGCCGGGGCAGAAGCGAACCGGCCAAGGCCCGCGGCCCCTGCCCCTTTGCGCAAAGGGTCAGGTGGGGGTTACTCTTCGTCCTCGCCATTGCCGCCCTTATGCCCGCCAACAACGCCAAGCGACTTCAGCTTGCGGTGCAGCGCGCTGCGCTCCATACCCACAAAGCCTGCAGTCCGGCTGATATTGCCGCCAAAACGGTTGATCTGGGTGATAAGATATTCGCGTTCAAACACCTCACGGGCCTCGCGCAGCGGCAGCGTCGCCATGGCGCCGCCCAGAACCATGCGCCCGCCGGTGTCGGGGCTGGGCTCTTGCCCCGGAAGCTCGCGCGTCTCAATGGGGCCGGTGCCATCGCCCAGAATCAGGACCCGTTCGATCACGTTGCGCAGTTGGCGCACATTGCCGGGCCATTGCATGGTTTGCAGCATCGCCTCCGCCTCGGGCGTCAATTCGCGCTGCGGGAGACCCTGTGAGCGGTGGAAAAGATCAATGAAGTGCCGGGTCAACTCGGGGATGTCCTCGCGCCGGTCCTCAAGGCTTGGCACGGCGATCGGCACGACGTTCAGCCGGTCAAACAGCTCTTGGCGAAAGCGCCCCGCCCCGATCTCGCGCCGCAGATCGCGGGTGGTTGACGAAATCACCCGCAGATCGACGCGCACCTTGTCATTGCCACCCACGCGGGTGAACTGCTGTTCGGTCAGCACACGCAAGATCTTTGACTGGGTGCCAATGGGCATGTCTGCCACCTCGTCAAAATAGACCACCCCGCCATGCGCCTGCTCCAGAAGGCCCTTTTCCACCCCGCGGTCGGATGTCTCGCGGCCAAACAGCACCTCTTCCATCCGCTCCGGCTCGATCGTCGCAGAAGAGACCGAGACGAAGGCCGCCCCGGCGCGGTTGGAATGTTGGTGAATGAACCGCGCCGCCATTTCCTTGCCCGATCCGGCAGGCCCGGCCAGCATCACCCGACCGTTTGACTTGGTGACCTTTTCCAGATTCGATTTCAACGTCTTGAAGGCCGAACTTGATCCAAGCATCTCGGTCGAGGTGACGTCGCGGCGGCGCAGGTCGGCGTTCTCGCGCCGCAGGCGCGAGGTTTCCATCGCCCGCGCCACCACCACCATCAGCTGGTCGATGTTGAAGGGCTTTTCGATGAAATCGTAAGCGCCCTGCTTGATCGCCGCTACGGCGATTTCGATATTGCCATGACCCGAGATGATAACGATCGGAATGTCGGGATTGTCGCGCTTGACGGTTTTGAGAATGTCGATCCCGTCCATCCGGCTGTCTTTCAGCCAGATATCCAGGATCATCAGCGCCGGCGGTTCGGCGTTGATCTCGGCCATGCACTCATCGGAATTCGAGGCGAGCCGCACCGAATAGCCCTCATCCTTCAGGATGTCGCCGATCAGCTCGCGGATGTCCTTTTCATCGTCGGTAATCAGAATACTGGTCATTTGTCCTCCTTGCCCGTCTGGGCCAGTCTGTTTGCCCTGCCGCCTGGGGTGCGGGGGGCGCGGGGCAGATGAATGACTGCCATCGCGCCCGCATGGGCGTTGCCGTCAAAGGGTGGCGCGTCTTGCAAGGCAAGCGTGCCGCCATGTTCCTCGATGATCTTCTTGACGATGGGCAGACCAAGGCCGGTGCCCTTTTCGCGCGTGGTCACATAGGGCTCGAACAGCCGCGCCCGGTCAGGGGGCAGGCCCGTGCCATTGTCCATTATGCGGATTTTGACCTGGGTTTCGTCGGCTGTCATCTCGACACGGATCTCGGGCCGATAGCTCTCGGGGGCGCCGCGTTCGATCAGGCCCTCGGTCGCCTCGCCCGCATTCTTGATGAGATTGGTCAGTGCCTGGCCAATCATGGTGCCGTCAAACTCCAGCACGACCGGTGTTTTCGGCAGCGCCGAGACAAAGCGCACGCCGGGCTGACCGTTTTCTTGCAACATGACGGCAGCGCGCACCAGCTCAACCAGATCACCCTCGCGCCGATCCGGTTCGGGCATGCGGGCGAACTTCGAGAACTCATCGACAATCCGGCGCAGGTCATTGGTCTGGCGCACGATCACATCGGTATATTGTTCAAGATCTTCAGGCTCTTGCACCTGGGTGCGGAACTTGCGCTTGATTCGTTCGGCCGAAAGCTGGATCGGCGTCAGTGGGTTCTTGATCTCATGCGCGATCCGGCGGGCGACATCGCCCCAGGCGGCCATACGCTGGGCCGAGACAAGCTCGGTCACATCGTCAAAGGCCACCACATACCCTTCAAGCCGCCCGCCTTCGGTGCTGCGGCGCGAAACGCGCACCAGAAGGCTTTCCAGCTTGCCCGCCCGCGTCAGCCGCACCTCTTCCTGCACCGCCGCTTGCCCGCTTTCACGCAACCGTTCCAGAAGCGGTGCAAACTCGGGCACGGCAAGGCCAAGCGGCACATCATGGGCGGTCATGCCTACATCCAAAAGCCGCTCGGCAGCACGGTTGACAAAATCCACCCGGCCCTCGGGGTCAAGACCGATCACCCCGGCGGTGACGTTTGACAGAACCGAATCGAACAGACGCCTGCGCTGTTCGGTCTGGCGATGGCTGTCGAGAAGCGCATCGCGCTGCCCTTTCAGCTGCTGGGTCATCTGGTTGAACACGCGCCCCAGAGTAATGATCTCGTCGTCACCCTCTTCCTCGATGACCTGCACATTTAGATCCCCCTCGCCCACACGGGCAGCCGCACTGGCCAGTCGGCCCACCGGGCGGCTGAGCTTTTCGGCAAACCACAGGCCAAGCCAGATGGCAGCCAGAACCAGAATCAGGGCGAAGCCCAGATACAAGAGGCCAAAGTTGAACAGCACCCGGCCGCGTTCGGCTTCAAGCTGTTGATACAGCGAGACAGTTTCTTTCGTGTCATCGAGCAGCGACAACAGCTGCCCGTCAACAGACCGGCTGATGTATAGATAGCGGTCAGGAAAGGACTCAAGACGGACAAGCACGCGGAACTCGTTGTTGATCCAATCCTCGATCACCACGGTTTCACCGGCGGCCGCGCGCTGCAAGTCGTCGGGGCTTGGAGCTTCGAAATCAAAGAGATAACTGCGCTCACCCCGGGTTTTCAGGCTGCCCGCCCCGTCGATCAGATAGACCTCGCGCAGACCGCGCTGAATGGCCTGCTGACCCTGGCTCAAGACCTGACGGATCTGCCCGTCATCCATGAAGAACTGCGCCTGCCGGGTGACATTCAAGATCCCGGCAAAGGCGGCAGCATCCTCGGTCAAGGCATCGCGCTGTTCCTTTTCATAAGCCTCGGCGGCCGAAAGCGAGGCGCCGACAACATTGCGCACGCGTTCGGAAAACCACCCTTCAAGCCCGATGTTCAGGTTCAAGACGGCAAAGACCGCGACCAGGATCGTTGGCACCAGCGCGATAAAGGCAAAGACCCCGGTCAGCCGCAAATGCAACCGCGACCCGGCCGATTGGCTGCGCCGGTCGGCGATCATGCGGATCACCCGGCTCAGGATCAGGGCCGCGACCAAAAGCACATAGACAAGATCGACAAGCAGGATCAGTCGCAACAGGCCCGAGCTTGCGCCCAGATCATAGGGACCCATGGCCAGGAAGGTGACAACCGCCAGAAGCGGGCCCAGAAACACCAGACCAAAGCTGAAGGCACCCTGCATCGCCCGCGCCCGGCGCAGGCGAGACAACCTCACCCATGTCGCGCTGCGATAGGAACTTGACGCCACAACCACCCCCAAAAGCGGGCGGGCCGTGCCATTCCCGCCACAGACTTGTGTCCGTTCCGCCTCTGGCGAAGCGAACACATGCCTGTGGCTGATTTACATCAACTTGCGGCGGCGTGTCACGCGGATATCGAAGTTCGGTGATCTTTTTTCTCAAGGTATTGCGGTTGATGCCCAGAAGATCGGCACATTTTGCCTGATTTCCCGCCGTGGCATCCAGCGCGATTTCAATGAGAGGGATCTCCATTTCGCGCAACACCCGGTCATAAACCCCCGGAGGCGGCAGTTGGCCGCCATGCAGATCGAAATAGCGCCGCAGGTGACGCGCGACCGATTGGGCAAGCTTTTCACCCTCCATCGCGCCGGGCGGCACGGCACTGGCCTGCACCTGGCCAAGCGCCGCCTCGATCTCGGCCCGCGCGATTTCAGGCTCGGACGAGGTGACCATCAACCGGCGCAGCGTGTTTTCCAGCTGCCGCACATTGCCCGGCCAGGGATGGGCGCGCACAAAGGCCTTGGCCTCGGCCGACAGCGCCCGTGCAGCACCGCCCATCTCGCGCTCGCCCCGCGCCAGCACATGTTCGGCCAGCAGGGGAATGTCATCCACGCGCTCACGCAGCGCGGGCACAGCCAACGTCACACCCGAGAGCCGGTAATAGAGATCCTTGCGGAAGCTGCCTGATTCAAGCCGCGCCGTCAGATCGGCCTGAGAGGTCGACATGATGCGCGGCCCCTGCTCGCCCATCACATCAAGCATCCGGACCAGCCGCGCCTGTGCATCGGCGTCAAAATCGGCAACCTCGTCCAGCACCAGCGAGCCGCCCTTGCTGCGCGCCAAAAGCGTCGAAATGCCCTCGACCCCGGCCAGATCGGCGGCCTGGGCGACCACAAAAGGCTGGGCGCGGCGGTCGGAAAAGTCATGAATGGCGCGGGCGATCAACGATTTTCCGGTGCCGGATTCGCCAGTAATCAAGACCGGCAGATCGGCATTCATCACCCTTGCCACCAGCCGGTAAAGTGCCTGCATAGCCGGCGTTCTGCCCACCAGCGGCAATTCCTCGACCACCGGGCGCGGCTCGGCCGGTTTGGGGGCGACGCGTTTTTGCTCCAGCGCCCGGGCCGAACGTTTCATGAGATCGGGCAGGTCAAAGGGTTTCGGCAGATAGTCAAAGGCCTCGGCCTCGGCGGCCTGAATGGCGGTCATGATGGTGTTCTGCGCCGAAATCACGATCACCGGTAGGCCGGGTCGCAGCCGGGCAATCTGCGGCAGTGCCTGAAGCCCGTTGCCATCGGGCATGATCACATCGGAAATCACCAGATCGCCCTTGCCTTCCTCGACCCAGCGCATCAGCGTCATCAGCGATGAGGTCGCATGAACCTTGCAGCCCGCCCGCGTCAATGCCTGGGTGAGAACGGTGCGGATCGTGCGGTCATCATCGGCGACAAGAACGGTGCCATCCATCGCTTAGCCCTTTTTCAGATGTGCTTGGTCCGGTCGCCCGGCGTCTTTCGGCGCCACCGGCAAGGAGACGCGAAACACCGTGCGACCCGGTGCAGAGTCGACTGAAATCCAGCCGTCGTGGTCGGAAATGATCTTCGAAATAAGCGCAAGCCCGAGGCCGGTGCCGTTTTCACGCCCCGAGACAAAGGGTTCAAAGATATCGGCCGCAATATCGGGCGGAATGCCGGGGCCGTCATCCTGCACCTCGACTGTGAGGGGAAGGCGGGCAAAGCTGCCATCGCGCCGCTTCACCCGAAGCGACTGGTCATAAAAGGTGTGCAGCCGGATCGTGCCCGGCCCGCGCGCCGCCTCGGCGGCGTTCTTGATAAGGTTCATAAACACCTGCATCAGCTGATCGCTGTCGGCAAAGGTCGACGGCAGCGAGGGGTCGTAATCCTCGACAATCGACATATGCGCGGCGAAACCCACCATGGCCGAGCGGCGCGCCCGGTCCAGCGCGTCGTGCAGATTGACCGGGCGGCGGTCTGGCGCGCGCAGATTGCCGAATTGCTCGACCTGCTTCAAAAGCTTCACGATACGGCGGGTTTCGGCCACGATCAGATCGGTCAGCTCGCGGTCCTCGGGGCTGGCGTTCATCGAGATGAGCTGGGCTGCGCCCGAGATACCCGCCAGCGGGTTCTTGATCTCATGCGCCAGCATCTCGGCCATGCCGATGGCCGACTTTGCCGCCGATTTCACCTGCATGCCGCGCCCGATCCTGTCGGCCAGATCGCGGGGCGAGATCAGCATCAAAAGGTAGTCGGCATTGTCATGCATCGGCGCTAGCTGGATGTTGCACTGCACCGGCGGGCGTTCACCCGTGGTCACATCGACGTCATTAATGAACAAGGCCGCATGGTTGGCCCGCGCCCGGTCCATCGCGCTGTCCATATCGGCATCAATCGCCAGACGGTCCAGCACCGGCTGGCCTTTCAGCAGTTTCAGCGAGGCGTTGAGGAAAATCTCGCCCGCCGGGTTCACCTCGGCGATCATCCCGGCACGGTCGATCAGCAGGGCCGGAACCGGAAGGCTCGCCCAAATGACGCCCGGAACCGGGTATGGCGGGCGATAAGCGCTCATGCCGCCTGCCTTTCGGGCGAAGCAAAACCAAGCGCAATCAGCCGCAAGACCTGGGCCGGGTCTTCGGCGGTCAGCATTTCGGCCTTGGGCGCGCCGGCGCGGTCGGCATACCAGCCCAGATGCTTCCGCGCGACCTTGCGGCCAAGATCGGTGCCGTAAAACGACAGCATTGCTTCATAATGTTCAGCCACCAGTTCGGTCAGGGCCGCGCCTTCTGGTTCCACCGGCTCGGGCGTGCCGTAAAGCGCATGGGCGATCTGGCCCAGAACCCAGGGCGCGCCCTGCGCCCCCCGCCCCACCATCACCCCATCCGCCCCAGAAAGCCGCAGCGCCGCAGCGGCCGTGGCGGCATCCACAATGTTTCCATTGGCAATGACCGGGATCGACACCGCCGCCTTGACCGCCGCAATCGCCGCCCAATCGGCGCTTCCCTTGTAGAACTGTGCCCGGGTCCGGCCGTGGATGGTGACCATGGCCACCCCTGCCCCCTCGGCGGCTTTCGCGATGTCGGGCGCGTTCATCAGCGTCTCATCCCAGCCAAGCCGGGTTTTCAGTGTGACCGGCACCGACACCGCCCCCACCACCGCTTCGATCAGCCGCAAGGCGAGATCGGGCTCCTTCATCAGCGCAGACCCGCAGGCCCCATTGCCACCCGAGGCCGTCACCCGTTTGGCCGGGCAGCCCATGTTGATATCGATCACCCGCGCGCCCTGCGCCTCAAGATGGCGCGCGGCCTCGGTCATCCAGCGCGGATCGCGGCCCGCAAGCTGAACCGAGGTGGTCGCATCGCCCACGCCCAGCTCGGCCCGGGCCCGCGCCAAGGGCTTGGCGCGCATCATGTCCTCTGAGGCCACCATTTCCGACACCACAAGCCCCGCGCCAAAGCGCGCGACGATCCGCCGGAACGGAAAATCGGTGATCCCGGCCATCGGAGCCAGAATCACAGGAGGCAAAAAGGACAGAGATCGGTTCGGCATTTCGGCTCCTCTTCGGACAGATTGCGTCGATCCGCGAGCCAGACCTAGCAAACACCGACCGACATATGCCGGAAATCCAAGCAATGCACAAATTTTGTGCAGTTATGCCGCTTTTCAAGGTCAGATTGTCATGTGGCGCGGCATGGCCTAACAGATGTTCATGACGAATTCGGATCACACGGTTGCCATCATCGTTGCTGCCGGGCGCGGCACCCGCGCCGGGGGCGATTTGCCAAAGCAATGGCAGATGCTGAATGGTCAGCCTGTGCTGGCCCATACGCTGGCCGCCTTTGCCAAGATGCCGCGTGTTCTGGTGATCCACCCCGATGACCGCGCAAGGGCCGAGGCCATTGCAGGCGATGCGCTGATCGTCGAAGGCGGTGCCACCCGCGATGCCTCGGTGATGAATGCGCTGCTGGCGCTGGAAGGTGCCGCGCCGCGCAAGGTTCTGATCCATGACGGCGCGCGTCCGCTTGTCTCGGCTGCGCTGATTGGCCGTGTGCTGGACGCGCTTGACCGCAGTCCCGCCGCTGCGCCGGCCCTTGCCGTCACCGATGCGCTTTGGACGGGCGTGCAAGGACGTGTCACCGGCACCCGCGACCGCGCGGGGCTTTATCGCGCGCAAACGCCGCAAGGCTTTCATTTTGTAGCGATCCTTGCGGCCCACCGCGCTCACCCCGGCGGGGCGGCTGATGATGTCGAGGTGGCCCGCGCGGCGGGCCTTGACGTGACCATCGTCGAGGGCGAGGAAGACAACCTGAAACTTACCTTCCCCGGCGATTTTTCGCGCGCCGCGGCAATCTTGAAAGGGCGCGGCATGGATCTGAGGCTTGGAAACGGCTTTGATGTGCATGCCTTTTGTCCGGGCGACCATGTCTGGCTTTGCGGGGTCAAGGTGCCGCATGGAAAAGGGCTTTTGGGCCATTCCGATGCCGATGTGGGCATGCACGCCTTGACCGATGCGATTTATGGCGCGCTGGCCATGGGCGATATCGGCCGCCACTTTCCGCCGTCCGACCCCCAATGGAAAGGCGCGGAAAGCCACATCTTCCTGCGCCATGCCGCTGATCTTGCTCGCTCAAACGGCTATGCGATTGCCAATTGCGACGTGACCCTGATCTGCGAGCGGCCCAAGATCGGCCCCCATGCCGAAGCGATGCGCGCCGCGCTGGCCGCGATCATGAGCACCGAGCTGGCGCGTGTCTCGGTCAAGGCCACCACCTCTGAACAGCTTGGCTTTACCGGGCGCGAAGAGGGCATCGCCGCCATCGCCACCGCCGCACTGATGAAGTCATGATCCGCGCTATTGTCACCTTTGGCGGCATCGGCCATCTGCGCCCAGCCCCCGGCACCTGGGGTTCGGCGGCAGCGGTAGTGCTTGCGGTCCTGGCCTATGAGGCTGGTGCCGCGCTTTTTGTCCCGGTTGCAGCCGTCTTGGCCACGATCCTTGGCTTTTGGGCCATCCCCCGCGCGCTGGAGGGGCAAACCGACAAGGACCCCTCGCATATCGTCATTGACGAGGTGGCGGGCCAGATGCTGGCGCTGTGCTTTACCGTGCTGCCGCTTTGGCGGCATGGGGTGGAAAGCCTGTTCCTCGGCGCCTGGCCGGGATGGGTGATGCCGTTTGTGCTTTTTCGCCTCTTCGATATCTGGAAGCCTTGGTTTGTCGGCCGGGCCGACCGTCGCGGCGACGCGGCGGGGGTGATGCTTGATGATCTTTGGGCGGGGCTGTTCGCCGGGATTTCTTCGGTTATTCTGGCGGGACTTTACCACGGGGTCCTGCAACCATGGCTGAACGGCTAGACATCGCAGAGCTTTTGCAGACCGCCCGTGTCTGGGGCTGGCGCATTGCCACCGCAGAAAGTTGCACCGGCGGCATGGTTGCGGCGGCGCTGACCGACATCGCAGGCTCATCCGATGTCTTTGACCGTGGCTT
>Ga0194133_10001203_pt1 | contig 47213 bp, 44 predicted proteins | sample TA2KigOf40mmetaG_FD_155448 | JGI IMG/M metagenome (GOLD analysis project Ga0194133, IMG submission 155448) | Freshwater microbial communities from Lake Tanganyika, Tanzania - TA2015055 Kigoma Offshore 40m | ecosystem: Environmental > Aquatic > Freshwater > Lake | place: Tanzania: Lake...
CCCCATGTTGTATGGCGGCATTCAGTCTGCGGTTGCCCCAGGAGCTGGAGCGCAGGTTGGGCGAGGAAGCCCGTCATTGCGGCCGGCCACGTTCAGAGCTGATCCGTGAAGCGCTTGAGCAGCTGCTTCGCAGCCGGGAACAGGAGCGTTTGATGGCAGGGCTCGTTGCAGCTGCCGAGGTGCTGGCCAGCGATCCTTCTACCCGTGCCGAAAGCCTGGCGGTCGCCGCTGATTTCCTCACTGCTGACAACGAAGCCCTGGCATTGGCGGAGGGGGGTGCTGATGCGCCGCGGTGAGGTATGGGTGGCGCGCCTGAATCCGAATCAGGGCGCTGAGGTGGGCAAGCTGCGCCCGGTGGTGATCATTCAGGCCGATCCGATCATCCAGGCTGGCCTGGCAACGGTGATCGTGGTGCCACTCACCACCCAACATCGCCCCGGCGCCAGGGCGCTGAGAGTGCCGATCCGCGCCCGTGATCGTCTGGTCTCAGATTCCCTGGCGATGGCTGATCAGCCACGCTCCCTCGATCGCTCCCGCCTAGGCGATGGCCCACTCACGATTCTCACCGGTGAGGAACTGGCGGAGCTGGAGCGTGCGTTGCTGGGTGTGTTGGGGATCGGCTTCGCCATGTGACCCCGCCTCTCAGAACTGCAGGGTCAGTTTGCCGCCCACGCGCACGTCGGCCGCCCCCAGCAGCTGGCCCATGTCGAGCGTGCCGCTGGCGTTGCTCACATACACATCAAGGGCGGCGGTGGGTTTGGCCAGCCAGCGCAGCGCCAGGGTGCCATTGGTGCCGTTGCGGCCGCCGAAGTCGGTGGCCACCAGGTTCACCTCGGGGATCAGCTGGAAGCTTGGCCCCAGCTGAATGTTGGCGCTCAGGCCCACACCCCAGGGCGTGCCCAGGCCGCTCCAGGCCAGCTTGGGGTTCAGGTTCAAGGCCAGCCAGGGGGTTGCTTGCCAGGTGTTCACCGTCTCGAAAAACAGATAGCCCTGATAGCTGCTCGAATCAAAGTTGCGGCCCACGGTGATGCGCCCCGCGGCCCAGATCGGCAGGTTCTTGGTGGGGCGGTAGACCATGGCCTTGCCGCCGAAGCGAATGTTGCGGTTGCCGGGGCCCTGGTAGGTGTTGAGAAAGCTCGCCGCCGAGGAGCCGGCCGCCACGCCGTTGGCGGCGGCGCCGGCGTTGCTGAAGCCCCCGGCGTCGAGTTCAAACTGAAAATCATTCGAGGGCGAGTAGGCGCCCATGGCAAACAGGTTGCCCAGGGAATCGCCGTTAACCCCCACTTGAATCGTGTTTGCGGGCGGCAGCACGCCGGTGCTCACCGACAGGCCCCCCAGGCTCAGGGAGCGCAGCCGCGGGTTGAAGCGCACCCGAGGCGAATCGGGCGCGCCGGCGGTCCACACAAAGCGGCCGCTCAGCATCGGCTCTGTGGGAGCGCTGGGCAGGGTCAGGATCGCCGTGGCGGGGGTGAGCCCATAGCCGTTGGTCACGGCCGCCTCCAGGGCGATGCGGGGGTTCACCGCATAGTTTGCCCCCAGGCTCAGCACCGGCACCCTGTAGAAGCTGAGGCTGCTGTTGAAGGCGTTGCTGCCCGGCCCCAGGGGGAATACGGCGCTCGAGAACAGGTTCAGCTGCTCGCCGATGCGGTAGCTGCTGCCCACGCCCACGCTCACGTTGGTGCCGTAGAAGGTGCCGGCAGCGCCCTGGGCGGCGCCTTGCGTTGCGGGCAAGAACGACACACCGGGGGTGAGGGAGAGCTGCCAGCGGGGCTTGGGGTTCCAGCTCAGCGGCAGGCTGATGGCGCCGATCCAGTTGCGGTTGAGCACCTTCTGGCCGCTGGTGTTGAAGATGTTGTCGCTGGTGCCGCTGCAGCCTGCCGAGTAACAGCCGCCACTGCCCACGGTGAACGCCTCAATCGATCCCTCGGCGCCGAGTGCCCAATTGCTGCCGCCCCCCAGGCGGGCCCGCACGGCGCCGCCGGCCACGGTCCAGAGGTTTTCGGGCTGGGTGGGCCGCACGCTGATGCGCGCGAACAGCGGGTCATCGGCGTATGTGTAGAAGGCTGAGACCAGCAGCTTGCTGTTGATCGACAGGTCGGCGCGAAAGCCGTAGTTCTGGTTGCCGGTGCCGCCGCCCACGCCGCCCGTGCCGGGGCTCACCTGCTGAAAGGTCAGCTGGGCGTAGCCGTCGTCAAGAAACGCGGCCAACGGCAGCTGTCCCAGGCGCAGCAGCGGCGGGTAGCTGCCTGCGGGTGGCGGCAGCTCCTGGCGCCGCTCTTCGGCTTCCGCCATCGATTGCGGCGGCCCCGAGCCCGCTGGTGGCGTGGCTGGGGCGATCAGGGTCTCTTCCCCAGGCGGCACGGGTTTCCACACGGGGCCTGGGCTGCTGCTGACCGTTGGGGTGCTGGCAGGCGTGGCCTCGGTGCTCACCACCGGCTTCCAGACCGGTGCAGCGGTCGGCAGGACACTGCCCGGCACGGGCACAAACACCGGCCCTGAGCCGATTGGGCTCTGGCGGGCTGGCGGCGCTTGTGGTTCCGTAGGCGTTGGAGCTACCGGCTGCCAGCGCACCTGGGGCGGCGGCGGCTCAGGCGTCATCGCCGGCTGCGGGGTCGCTCAGCAGCACCAGGCCGGCCACGGGCCTGGCCTGCAGCGTCAGGTCGTTGTGCAGCTCCTTGAGGGCGTCGCTGGTGGCGATTCCCAGGCCCGCCACCAGCAGCTGGGCCTGGGCGCGGCCGGCCACCACCAGATCGGCGGTGAGCAGCGCCTGGGCGGCCGGATCAGCGGTTTGCAGGGTGCGTTGCAGCTCGGCGGCAAAGTGCTGGGCCCTCTCACCCAGCTCTCCAGCGGCCACAACGGCCACCTGGGGGGCGCCGGCCAGGGGTCCGTGGGCCAGCAGCTCCAGCACGCCCTGCCAGCGCTCGCTGTGGGCGCTGTTGAGCTGGCCCAGCAGCGGGTAGGGCAGCAGCTCGAGCAGCTCATCGAGGTGGTGCACCAGGCCGCTGCGCCGGTCGCGCCACAGGGCGGCGCCGGCGCCCGTGATTAGGCCGGCCAGCAGCCCAAAGGCCAGGTTTGTCTTCTCGCTGGGCAGCACCGGTTTGCCCGAGAGCGTGGGGCTCGAGATCAGCTCCCAGGGTTCCGATTTGCGCGCCAGTTCAAGCTGCTGTTCGGAGAGTTTGTTTTGCAGGGCCAGCAGGGTGGATTCATTGCGGTTGGCTTGCCGGCTGATTTCTTGGAAGGTTTCGATCACACCAGGGGGTCGCTGCAAGCTGGCGAGCTGGACTTTGGCCAAGTTGATGGAGTTTTCGAGCTCGAGTGCCAACTGGCGGTTCATCACGGCAATGGTGACCCGGCGCTGGCGCAGCAGCGACTGCACCGTTTCATCCTTGTCGGTGAGGCGCGAGCGCCGCTCGGCGATGGCCCGGTCGAGATCCTGCAGCGAGCCGGTGTTGGGCAGGTTGCCCAGCACGCCGCCCAGCACTCCACTGGAGCCTGAGCTGTTCACATTGACCAGCTGGTCGGGTCCGGCGCGCCGCACCCGGGCCAGCTGGTAGCGCAGCTCCAGGATCTGGCGATGCAGAGCGGCCTGTTGGCTCTTGAGGCTGCCGCCGCTGCTGGTGAGCCCGCTATTGACGCCGCTAAGCAAACCTGAGAGACCACCGCTCAGGTCGAGACCTCCATCACCATGGTTGCTGACGCCCTGGCTGTCGGCAGCCGTCAGGGTGTAGCGGTTGGCATAGGTTTCCGCGGTGCGCCTCGAGGACTCGACTTTGGGCCGCAGCAGGTTGATCTGTTGATTCAAGAACTCCACCGCTGCCTTCAGCGCCTGACTCCGTTTGCGGCCTGAATAGCGCTTGTAGCTCTCGGCCAGTTGTTCGCTCGAGGCCAGCACCAGCTTGGGATTGGTGCCTAAGACGCTCACGCTCAGCACACTGGTGTTCTTTTCGGCCTTGACCTTCACCCCAGCGGCCCATCGGCCGTAATCGAGCTCGCTCTTAAGGCTGGTAGGAAGTTTTACCGACAGGTCTTCAAAGGCAGGTCTGAGCACCAGCGGACTGACCAAGACCTTCATCTCAGTTGCCTGGTTGTCAGCCAGACTTCCAAGTCTAGGACCGACCCCAATACCACCAATCAGTGCACCAAGAGAACCCGATTGTGAAAACACACTTCCAAGGTCAATTCCACCGGTCTCGTTGTTGAGAACAATTTCAAATTCCGCCTGCCAGACCCGCGGCGACAGGGCTGTGATCAGGCCAGCGGTGGCCAGGCCACCGGCGCTGCAGGCCAGCACAAGCCTCCACTGGCGCCCGAGCCCCTGGGCCAGCTTGGCGAAGTCGATGCCTTCTTCAGCGGCGGGCTGCTCGGGGTTGACCGGCAGGCCTGGCATGGGGCTGGTGGTGGTCATGGCGAGAAGATCCGATACAGCGAATACACGCTCAGCACCGGTCCGGTCACTTCGTTCATCACCCCCACGGTGGCCGAAAGCAGCGACTCGTCGACACGCACGATGTCGCCGGCCATCAGCACGGGATTTTTGAAATCACCCGTGGTGGCCGAGGCGCTGTAGCCAAACACACGCCGGTCGGTCTTGCCCTCCTTGGTGAAGCGGATGAACTCCACCGGGCCGCGCAGCAGCTGCAGCCCGCCGGCGGCCATAAGCGCCTGGTTGAGGCTAGAGCCCTGGGGCAGCACCACGGTGCCGGGGGCCTTCACCCGGCCGCTCACAAACACCTCGATGCGGTCGGGCGACAGGTTGGTCTGCGCCGCCTTGAGCACCTGCTCGCGCATCTCAACGGTCGACTTGCCGACCACCACGATGTCGCCGTCAAACAGGCGAATGTTCTGCGACTCATCGCCCTGGGTGATCAGCCGCAGAAAGTCGAGGTCGGCCCGCACCTTGCCGCCGCCGACGCTGAGCGGTTGGCGCCGCGTCACGGTCACCTCCGACAGGTCTGAATAGGGGGTGACCCCCAGGCCGGCACGGATCGCGTCAAACACCGTGGGCAACTGCAGCGGGTTGCTCCCCAGCAGCCCGCCCAGGCTGGTGCCGGTGCTCAGCGCAGCAGTGCCGGAGCCCCCTAGGCTGCTGCTGCGAGTGAGGTTCTGCAGCACGCTGTTGGCCAGCGAGGCCAGGCCCCCGCCGCCGCCGCCGCTGACGCCAGCACCCGAAAGGGCGCTGCCGATCTGGCTGCTCAGGTTGCTGCTGCCGCCAAAGGTGGGCACGCTGGTGGTGGGGCCGCTCACTGCGGTGTCGTTGATCGCCTGCTGGCCGGTCAGGTAGTAGTAGCCGGGCCGCCGCACCTCACCGCCCACGTAGACGCGGATTGGCCGGAAGCTCACCGGCCGCACATACACGTCGGGCTTGCGCACGTAGGGCTTGAACTGCTGGTTCAGGAAGTAGCGCAGCTCCTCCACGGTCAGCCCTTCCACATACAGGGCCCGCAGCCTCGGCAGATACAAGGTGCCGTCGGGCCCAATCGAGAACACGCCCGAGTACTCGGGCACGTCCAGCAGCTCCACCTGCACCGCATCGCCCGGCCCCAGGATGTAGGTGTCGTAGACCACCTGCAGTTGGCGCTGAGGCTGGGTTGCGGTGCTGGCCAGCTTTGAGGTGGGCGCAGCCAGGCTCAGTTCAGGAGGTATGGCTGCCAAGCAGCACACCAGGCTTGTGGTGCAATGCAACAACCAGCGGTGGTCGAGAAGCAAGCTTTCATTCAGATCACTGATCACTGCACGTTACCGCCTCTGAGCGTTCTAACTCCAATACACAGGCTTGCTTGTGGGAAGCCGTACCATATGCGAACCTGCAAGAGCGGTACGGCTTGTGACAGTGAGCTATGCTCCTGTCCCTGTCGTTTCCGGCCCTGGTTTTAAGTGCGGGCTGGCTCAGGGAATTACTGCAGTCGCCATTCGGCTCCGAAAAGATGCAAACTACTATCCTGATACACCAGAGCTGTAATTCCAAGTCCCTAGTAGAAGAGATCTATATAAAGTAAAGCATGCCCCGCCGGGTTAAATCTGAAGTTTTGAAATCTTCGAAAATACAATGAGATAGAATTCATAATATTATGCATCCGCCCAGCCCTGCTCGGAGCTGAGTGCTACAAATTCCTCAATATTTTGACTGAACTTGAGTTGAATACATATTCGTTTCCGAATTGCTAGGTGTGTATTACCACCATGTTGTCTAGCGGCTGACAAAGGGGTGTGAGGTTGTCATGCTCCGGGTGTCACCTCCGACCCACAGAACTCGCATGCCATGCATATCCACCCAAATGCCCGGCTGGCACCCCTGAGTACAGAACGGTTGGATTGACGAGCTCCATCCCCTGTCTGGCCTAGCCTTTCAGGCAGAGATCAGCCTGCGCACTACCTAACAAATGATTCGCCAGGTTCCGCTCAGGCAGTCCAGCGGCACTGGTTGTTTGACGTATCGTTCGCCGCAGTAAGCGGCGGACGCTTGATTCTTAGTAACAGAAGCAGGCCACGGCACTCCGCCACGGCACTCCGCCACGAGCGCTGCATCACGCGGCGTATCGCCAAGCGCTGGCTGCGCCGCTGACCACCACTCGGTGCTGGCTTAAGTCGATGGGTCTGGGACGGCTCAAGAACCTGCAGCCCAAGGAACTTTTAGCCGTTACCTGTGGGTTCAGCCAGGCGACATGATCCACGTCAACATATAGCCGCAGGCTTCTGTGAAGCAGTTACAGAGTGCCCGCTTTGAACGCGTCGGCCACCGCATCACGGGCGATCTGCGGTTGGGCTGCTCATCCGGTGCTGACTACGAAAAAGCTCACGTGGCCGTGGATCACTTCACACGGCTGTCATACGTCGAGGTCTTGCCCGATGAGTATCCGGCCATGACGGAGGTCTTCCTGGTGAGGGCCGTGAGCTGGTTCAACAGCCAGGGCATCACCTGTCTAAGAGTGCTGTCAGACAATGGCAGCGCCTTCTGGTTTTAGCAGTGGCGTAAGGCCTGCAGCGCTCTGGTCTTGAAAGCGAAACGGACCAGAGCCTACAAGCCCCAGACCAATGGCAGAGCCGAGCGGTTCATCAAGACCCTGCAGGCCGAATGGGACTCCGCGATGCTAATTACCAGTTCAGAGGAGCACAAGCGGTGGCTGGCGCCGTATATCTCGATTTATAACCGCCGCAGGTACCACATGGCCATCGGCGACCCCACTCCCTTTGAACAGCTCCAACGGCTGTGGGTTACTGAATGACCTGGTGAGAAAACACAACTAAACATGCTGGCCTACAATTTAATCTGTCTCACTAACAGGCCGTGATGGCATGAAGGCAGCTGGCAAACTAAGCGAGCGAAAGTATGGCAGGCTTCGAACTGCGGAGCCAGGTGAGATTGAAGGATCGATCTGCTCATTGATGGTATTTAACTTAATTCATAGGCCACAATCAACATTAATGAGCCGGCCAGCCGGCCGCCTTTGCCCGGGATTTTCAGTAGCCTCCTAGAGGAAGTAGGGTAGAAAGATTTTATCTTAACTTAATGCGCTTTTTGCCAAACCAGTTGATTTGGATTAAATTCCACCGCAGCTTGAGCAGGAACTCAACAAATGTGAACTTAAACTGCGTATAATGGAGGACCTTTGCCTTGCGGCAAATTCCCAATTTCATTCTAAGGGCATCCGAATGAATCCATTAATAATGTTGGCGAAAAGCTTACAGTTGAGCTTGTTCTCGAAGAACATATTCATAATCTTTATTAGATAGTTTCTGGTGCTGGACAGAAGAATTTTTAGTCGTACAGACTAATTTCTCCTGCCCTAATCTGCTTGGAATCTACAAGATAGGGGAATCGCTCCGATAGCCTGATTGAGATTGTAGTGCTGGGATTCTGAATAGATCGCTCGCAAAACCCTAATTCTAGTCAGTTTCGGTGGGCCACCGTAAAGAAAGTATTGAGCCTCGCCATAATCCTTAAGATAAGCAAAGAAAGTGTGGTCATTCATCTATTGAGAAATCGATTCCACCAAGTTCTTCTGTATCAAGCGAGTCTTGGCATGTTTTCTCATTGGGGTTGAGTTTTCGACTGGGCGAAGATATCTCAAGCTAATAATGAATTCCTACCTTATTGGCTTCCGAAAACCTCTTCATACGGATCATCTATCTTACAGCAGGTGTTAAATATGCACTTCAGCCAACTTATCGCCTTGAAGAGTGAATTGGCAATCCTTCAGGAGTGGATCGCCCGCAGTTCGGGCACCTCCTCCAAACTCCCTTCAGCAATGAGCCAGGGCTGAATGAGCTGACACCGCTAAAGTTTATTGGGTAAACCCGGCAGCTAACCATGCTTTCCTGATAAGTATTTGAGCTGCTGCCGATCAAAATCGAGCGGATGCAGTTGTGAAGTAATACCCGGTCGCCTGTCGCCGCTTCATCACCATGCTGAAGGTCGATGACCTACCCCCATGAGGTATAAAATAAAAGGGGTCATGCCAATCAGACCAGAAGTGCGCGAGGATAGTCTGCGATGATTCGTGCGCCTACTCAAGAGATACTGTACTTTGCGGTTCAGCAGCATGAGGGATAGTCGAAGAATCGGGCACTCTCATCGGCAATGACAACTGAGGCAGGACCACCTTCCTGAGGTGGCCCTGCCTCAGTTGTGGGAATGCTCTCGTTACTGCCAGGGCAGTCATTAGCTGTATGCGGAACCTACATCTAAAATGTCTTTATGGTGAGCGATGAGATACGAGAGACGCAGTGACTCATTTAAACCCTTGAAAGCATACTCGTGAGGAAGTCATTGAAAAGAGTATTTCAACCAATATATCTACCGTCAAAATCACAAATTGACTTGTCGCGTCCTGTACTCATGTATGAGGCTTGGGATGCAGCGCCTCATTTTGAGACTGGGCTTGAAATCTCACTTAGATTAGCAGCTGCAGGTTACGAAGTTAAGTATATTCATGTCGGCTCGGCGCTGCCATATGTTGAATGCTTTATGAATCGTAATATATCAATAGAAATAAATAAAGCTGCTGAGTACGCAAAAAAACACAATATAACTACCATTGAATACTTGTGCAATAGCCTGCTTTCAGGTATGGAGACTAATATATCATTATCAGATACAAGCTATCTAAAAAGTATATCTTCTTTAAAAAAATTGCGTCTAAATGACTGCGATGTAGGAATATCAGTCGCGAGCTCTTTGCTATCAATTAAGAATTCCACCTTAATTAAACCTTGCCAAGAAGTTGATTTATGCAAAAGACTCATTGAAACATTCTTTGCTAGTTTTTATAATGTAAAATATCTTCATGAGCTATACGACTTTGGATCAGTTGTTGTGTTTAACGGTAGATTTGCATGCATATCAGGTGCTGTTGATTTTGCGACTAAGCACAATATTCCAGTTTTTTACCATGAACGAGGCGCTTCCAAAAACTATTTTTCCTTAACATCGTTCCCGCCCCATGATCGGGAAAGCACCCAAAAATTTATTTTTGATTATTGGAACTCTTCGCCTAACTCCAAATATAATACAGCAAAAAAATATTTTGTCAATCTTAGAAAGGGAAATAACCCTGGATGGATATCTTTTGCTGGGAACTTTAGATATGGATTATTACGGCAACAATTTTCAAGTATTTTTAGTCAAATAACAACTCCAAATATTGTCTATTTTACGTCATCAAGTGCAGAATTTGAATCTGTCTCAGTTGATACAAATTGGTCAATGGCGGATTTTGAATGGTCGTCTCAGTTCGAGGCTATCAGGCACCTAGCTAAATTTTCTAAGGAATTTAATTATAACCTGATTATCCGCGTCCATCCAAATATTAATAATTCACCAAAAATAGATAAAGATTTCTGGAATAACCTGCTATTCTTGCCACGTAGTTTACGAGAGTGCACCTTAGTCGTACCTTCCAATAGCAAGATTAATTCATACGAGTTGCTTGATAATGCTTCTCTTGTTGTTTGCTACGGATCAACAATAGGTATCGAGGCTGTATATTGGGATAAGCCTGTATTGCTACTAGGCAAATCCTTTTATGACTTTATATTTAATAATAATTCAAATCCTAAGACCTGCGCAGGGCTTAAAATAGCATTAAGTAATATAGAATGCCTTAGACCTATAAAAAATTCTGCACTTCCATTTGGATATTATCAAAATAGCTTTGGAATAAAATACAAAATATATTCTCCATTGTCTTTGTTCCATGGAAAGTTTTAATATACAAAGCAAAGTTTAAATTATTTCCATTCACCTATTTCCCGTGTCATTTATTAAAAAAGCACCTGTACTAATCGTTGCATGGAGAAGGCCTGATGCTGTCCTTAAGGTTGTTAATGCTATTCGCCAATATCAACCATCTCAGGTGTTCATAGCTTGTGATGGTCCACTATCCCAAAATATCCGGGATGTAGAACTAGTAGAAAAAACTAGAAGCGTAATCTTATCTAATATAGACTGGCCTTGTGATGTGTACAGGTTATTTTCTTCCACTAATAAGGGCTGCAAATATGGTGTATCATCCGCAATTAACTGGTTTTTTGAATATGTAGAATCAGGAATAATTCTTGAGGATGATTGCGTGCCAAATAGCGACTTTTTTATCTTTTGTGAAAATTTGTTGAATTATTTTAAACATGATATGCGAGTATGGTCTATTTCAGGATTAAATTTGAATCCGCAAGCGCCTACCGGGTTTAATTCATACTATTTTAGTCGTTATACGCATTGCTGGGGATGGGCAACTTGGAAAGATCGCTGGCAGTACTATGATCCTTTAATTAAAGATTGGCCAATTATAAAAGAAAGTTCTATTCTATCAAATGTTTTTGATTCCACTCGTGAGCTGAAATATTGGACGTCTATATTCGACGAAATGTATTTTAATTCTAATATAGATACATGGGATTACCAATGGCTAATGAGATGTCTCGTGAACTCTGGGTTAACAGTAATACCGCGTGTTAACCTCGTCGAAAATATAGGCTTTGATATTTTCGCGACGCATACCAAGATTAATATAAAAATTCCTCAAGTGTCTGAAATTGGTCATATTAATCATACGGGGCCTGTTGTGCCCTGTAGGAAATCTGATGACTATATATTTCGCAACTATTATTGTGGAGACTGCTCTAACTCTATGCGCATTGCCAGCCTCTGTAAACTTTTGAAAATATCAAATATAAATTCTCTTGCAAGAAAATATTTGAATTATGCTAGTTAGTCTTCAAGGCATTCCTCTTTCCGCTAAAGACAAGGAAATATTGCGACCTCTGCTTATAAAACATAATTATATTTTGAGTCTAGAATCACTATGGGAAATCATGGATGCCGTATGGGATCAACTGTATGAGAAGCATAAGACTATCTCAAGTGTATTTTTTAGTGAGTTTTATGGCCACCCTGTATGGATACTTAATGGTATATTTTCGGATTTAGACCTTGTTTCCAAAAGGCATCGTTTAATATTTTCATATTATTCATTGCTGGTTAATTCTAAATATATACTTGACTTCGGAGGTGGATCAGGCGTTCTCGCTAAATACATAGCGAATATGTCGTTTGCCTCTGCCATTGATATTTATGAGCCCGATCCAAATTATTTTTTTATAAAATCTATTCAAAATTCGCAAATTAAATTTATCAGCACTATCAATAAATCATATGATTTAATATATTGCATTGATGTTTTGGAGCATATGACGAATCCATTGCTCGGGGTGGCACTAATCAGTGACTCTTTGAAAAATAAAGGACATGCAGTTTTTGCCAATTGTTTTTATCCTGTTATAAAATGTCATTTATCGGATAACTTTCACTTCAGGTATACATTTTCAATCTATTGTTTTTGTTATGGCTTGATTAAGGTATCGGCGTTGGCCGGTACCCACGCATATGTTTTTCAAAAGTTTGATTACTTAAGTAATTTGAGAATATTAATCCCCTTGCTGAATAGGCTTTCAAGACTATTGTATCTTGCATTGAGTATATTGCTGATCATTAAAAATAAAATTAGGAGGCTCTTGCAGTGCCACCTTAGGCGGTGACTGGCAGCAAGGATGTCGCCCCTCCTGCAGTTCAAGCAGCTATTGTCAACTTAGCTTGACTGTTGCCGGGTTTTGTTGGTAGATGATTGAGCCAGATTACCCTGGTTGACCCCATCAGTGTGATGAACGTTCCCGCCGGCATGGGTTTCGTATCCGCGCCTGCTAATAGTTGACAGCTCGGTGACGAAAGGTCTCGACGGCCTGACTGCTATGATGTTTTAGGGAGATCAAGAATTTTATACAGCTATGGCGGTGCTGGTGGTTGTACAAGTCAGCAAACGACGCTACCTACTGGCAGGCCTTGTTCTTCGTACCAAATGGCCGTTTCGGATAGTCAGGCCGTTACTTTGCTATGCGGAACAGGGATTACGAGTAGGGATTTTCGTTTGAGACCCAGGGTCTCAAAAAGCATCATGTTAAGCCCAGCTCTTCCAGTGGCTCTCCGAAGTGGCCGCGCGCATTGCGTTGCCATTGTCAGCGTGGAAGATCAGAGGTTGGCGGCGCTTCTTTCGGATCTTCTCTCTCGGCGATATCTCAGGCAACCACGTTCCAGCTCCAGACGTCGATAAGCAGATAGAGATACAGCCATACATCTCGCACCGTGGTCGCCAGATAGGTGATGTCCCAGCTCTACACCACATATAGACCAGCGTCCCTCAGCCGTGGGATCGGTCTGGATTCTTGTGGCGCCGTGCTCGCCCCAGTGGTGAACCTATCTGTGAGCGTTCAGCACCCGGTAAACGTTGTCTGCCGAATCGGCATAAAAGGCGCTATCGGCCAGGACTGACATGATCTGGCGCCGGTCGGCATCGCAGCAAATTCAGTTCTGTTTCAAGTCAATATAAGACTTTACTGTTTCTCCTCGCTTAGGCGGTTGGCCACGTTTCCGTGGCTGCCTTTGCGCAAGTCGATGACATTACCGTAACGAGCGAACTGCCGGAATCAGCGCTGCAGCGTTTTGAGCCCCACACCAAGAAACATGGCAAGTCACGGCCTCGCGCAATATTGTCAGGCCCTCGTCGAGGATCTCCAAGACCCGCCGGAGATCGTCAGACGACGTCAATCGTCCCCATCCTCTCCCCAGAAGGCCTGAACCTTTTTTTGTGGTGATCAGCAGTGATGTTGCCTCCGCAAGGACCTTGTCCATTTTGCCCAGCTCCAGCTGCAGCCGTTTGATCTACTGCTGGTCCTTATTGTGCCGCTTTTGGAGTGTTTTCTGATCATCCACCGTCAGCAGCGGCTGTGCATTAGCATCTTGGGCTGCTTGTTGTGACGTGACCCCCTGATCAGCAGCAGCCACCGCTTACAGCAACAGACCCCGAGTACTGTCACTTCCAGCCCGGGGGCAACCAAGTCTACCGTGAACTTGTCGCCAGGCCCTCCACCCTCCGGATTTTTCTGAGCAATAGAGGACACCTCCCCCTGCAAACCCCAGTCCTCCCTACTGCTGTAGACGATGAGTATGTGAACGGCCAGCTCCTCTGAAATTCTGTCGACCGACTGCCGCATGAGCGGAGTCATCCGTGTCTCACATCAGCTTTGACGGCCTCGCGGAAGCGACGTATTGCCCTCCTCCAACAAATCCCGGTGAAAAATACGATCGCGATGGAGAGGCGCCAACATTCTTGGCATATGTGGACTGTCAGGCGGGTATTGAGGTGGCTATGCATGGTGCTTTAGCTCTGGGAACGGGGTCACACTCCTATCACAGCTGCTGAGCAAAGTGGCGAGACTAAACATCTAGTCTGCGTTTTGTTGCTAAATTCCTAATTGAACTTGAATTCTCAGTTTCTCCCCATGAAAACACATCCAATATAATTAATGAAGAAAATTGCTTTGATTACAGAAAATTTAGGCAATGGAGGGGCCTCTAGGGCTGTGATGCGACTTGCCGAAGCGTATTCTCAATCCAATCTTCAAACTTATAAATTTACCCTGATTTCAAATGGACAGCATGCATCTCCCCCGGTTCCACATCTTAAGCCCATCTTCAAGCTGAAAAGCGATTTATGTAGGCGAATTTATTGTAGGCTACTCTATCCTAATCTATTGCCTGCCCATTACATATACAGGCCGGCTCATGGAAATTTTCTTGATTATCATAAGACCTTTAAGGACTTTGACCTGCTCCATTTATTTTGGTGTCAAAATTTTCTGTCTCCTTTAAGTATACTTGCTTTAAAAAAGCCAGTTGTCATTACATTTCATGATATGTGGTTTCTAACTGGCGGATGCTCATATTCCTATGGCTGTTCTGAGTTTACAAAAAAGTGTCTCGCATGTCCTAATGCTAGCTCTTTCTTTCGTGGATTTATTAATAGACAGGCTTGTGATAAAAGGGCATTAATTGATAGTGACAAGACAAGACTTATTTTTACTTCTGAATGGATGTATGATATTGCTGTTTCAGCCGGAATTGACAAAGCAAAGTGCTACGTTTTAAATAATATTTTCCCAAGACATTATAGAGCATATGACTGCAAGTATGCTTTTCGGCAGATTCTCTCCTACTCCGAGAGCGATATTCATAAATATATTATCTATTTCGTTGGCGATATTAATGATCCTCGAAAGGGGTTTTCTTTATTGGCGAACGCTATAGCAAGTTTGCCAAAAGATTTGAAGGATAACCTGCTCCTGCAAGTATTGGGAGCTCATTCTATAAGCGATAGTATTATTAGGTTAATGGACATAAGCGTTAAACTCTTGGGTATTTATAATGATGATGTCTCACAAGTTTTAGCTTATAATGCAGCTGACCTCTTGATCTGCCCTTCTCATTATGATAATTCACCAAATGTAGTCGCAGAAGCGAACCTTTGCGGGATCCAGGTAGTATGTTTGGATAACACAGGAACAGCATCAATGATTTCAAAATATTCCCTTCTTGGCCACATAATCTCTTCAGAGACATTTAATAATGATTTCTTTTTTCTGATAAATGATATCATTAACAGTAAAAAAATTGACAGAAAAGGCATTGCATCTCTTGCTTCTTCTATATATTCAATTGACCCTATAGTCAATCAACATCTACACATTTACAATACTTTGCTCTGATGCATGTTATTTTATTTGGCGCCAATTCTGCGACATTAACTGATTTTGTCGCTGCACCTATCAATAATAATTTTATTTCTATTTCCAGAAAGCGACCCAATTTATTAATGCATCATTACTGTGTCGAATTGTCTAGGACTATTCCTTCTGAGGAAGTGGACAATATTGTAACTTATTTATTGCAATTCGATACCGAGTTCATATTTATTCTGTCTGCATGGTGTGGAACTATGCGATCCACAGTAGGACAGTATACTAGTTTGTACGGCAAATCAAATCAAACAATTATAGATAATGTTTTGCAAATTTGCAAAAAAGTAATTCCATTGCAGGTAATATTTTTCTCATCTGCGGGCGCATTATATCCATTCAATAGCCCGCTAGCTTGGAATGAAAGTCATCCTGTATGCCTCAATTCCAGTTATGCAATTCAAAAATATTTTGCCGAGATCAAGCTTGCTAAAGTTTGCACAAAATATGATATAAAGTTATGCATTATGAGAATATCTTGTTGTTATGGCTTCAATTCTTTAAATCCAGCCCAAGGCATTATTAATCATTGGATATATTCACTATTGTGCAAAAAGCCCATATATTTATTGGTTGATTTAGATTCAGTCTTGAATTTTATTTCCTATTCTCAGTTCAGCAAATGCCTTCGTGAGGCGATTACTGAACAACTTTTTGGTATTTATAATATAGGGACAAGCGAATCAGTTTCATTACGAATTATCTACGAGCAGATATCTGTATTTTTTCCTTTAATTGCCTCAAGCATAGTAGAAAGCTCGAGCATCAAACGCATTAATTATCTTGATGTAACCAAATTTTTCGATAAAACTTCAGTTTTGTTATCTTCTTCCGTTAGAGATGATGTTGCTTCCATTTATGAAGCCGCTAGGCGTCATCTAGGTTTATCGTGAAAATGTGACATTGAGCAATCCAAATTGGCATTTTAACTTATTTTTAAATGCAAAGACAAGTTACTTTTATTGATTAACGATACATGCGGCTTGCATTCAATATGGTCGGCAATTTTCGGTTCGATATTGGATCCGGCTGTGCCTTCCGGACAATATGAATTTTTATCCCTACAAGCATGGATAAGCTTGAATTGCCCAAGTACGATCGTGTTTGCACCTCATCGTTGTTTGTCGAAGGCATTAAAAATCGTCACTACCTTTCGAATTTGTGACAACTTAACCTTTTGGCTGCGACATAGCTTCGCAATAGTCCAAGTTTTTGTCCTCAACTCACATCCCTAGTAGCTGTGTAGATCTCGTTGAGACCATTAACCCCTCCTGGCTCGAGGTGTTTCTCTTATACTTTACATTCATGGCGCTTGAAATCATTATACCCGGGCGAGTGAAACATTGTTCTTTAACAGTATAGCTACCTGTGGATTTTATTCTAGGCAGCTGTGTGGCCGCTCAGGGCAGATTCTCCAGAGGATTTTGTCTAGGCAGATTTCTGCAGCCTCCCAACCATCGTTTTAGGAACTTAGATAGATCCTTTCGCAATTGTTTGTACGCCACAGTGTCCACCAGGATGATGTCTTAACAGCGCTTACTGCCTGATCAGCTGCTCACGGATCCCTCAGCTTGTAGCCTTGCCACAAATTCACCGGAGCTGAATTGTACCCTTGGTCGAAGTGGCTCAGCTCTGGCTTGCGCTCACCCTCCACAGTTTTCCCTAGAGCCTCATGGTCAAACTGCATTTCAAGGTTGTTGCAGAGCTTTCAGCTGTACACTTTCCTTTAATTCATCCTTGCATTTAAACTTGGTTTGAGATGCATCTCTGCAGCGTGATGTAGGCTATAACTGACCCACAGATCTGGTCCGCCAGGGAAGGTCCTTTAGCTCTGGGTAGACACTATGTTTATTGGCTTTCTGTCTTGACGCTGAAATCTCTAGAATTATGATTAATAGTCTCCACTATTTTGACTGATGCGTCCACAGCTCTGAGTATTGGCCTGACAATTTAAGTAATTCTTGATGAGAGCCTTCTTCAATGATTGATCCGTTTGCAACTACTAGTATTTTATCGACGCGAGAGATTGTACTTAATCTATGAGCAATTGATATAATAGTTTTATCTTTTTCTAGCCTAGAGATTGAATCAAGTATCTCTTTTTCGCTAAGAGAATCTAGAGAACTCGTCGCTTCGTCAAGAATATAAATCTGAGGATCGCGTATAATAGCCCTTGCAAGGGAGAGCCTTTGGCGTTGACCCCCACTTAATTTGTAACCCCTCTCTCCGATTATAGTATTGTATCCATTAGGCAAATACTCGATAAATTGCTCTGCATTTGCTATGCGGCACGCCTCTACCAACTGCTCTGTTCTATAATTATCTAGGCCATGTGTTATATTATCTGCAATTGACGAATTAAATAATAAAGTATCTTGACTTACGATTCCTAATTTTTTATGCCAGCTATCTAATGATATATTAATAAGATTTACGCCATCAATTGTTATTGACCCAAGCGTTGGCTCGTACAAACCGATTAATAAATCTACTAGAGAGCTTTTGCCTGCACCACTTGGCCCGACAATCGCAATCTTCATACCTTTTCGTATTGAGAAATTTATATTATTTAATGCACAATTTGAACTATTATCGTATCGTAAACATACACTATTGAATACAATTTCTTTATTAAATTCTACTTGTTTCATTCCCGTTACTCTTCTGTATTCTTTGCCTTTATTATCTAGAATAAAATCTAACCTGCTAAGTCTTGAGCTGTTGTCCGCTAGATTTGAAAATGTTTGAGCAATGTTACTTGCGCGAAGGTTAAATCGCTGTAAAGCAACTACAAAGGTGATCAAACTTGCAAGAATATTATCGCTATTTATGCCTAAAATTAAGTAGCTAATTATGATTAGTACGGCGATCGCTAATATTGGTAAAAATGCTGACAATGGCCCTAGTATTCCCATAATAGCTGACTGGTTACGCAGTAAGGCTTCATAGTTTGATAATTTTTTGCTAAATGCTGAAGACGCGAGAGATAGTGTTGATGTGCTATGCAGTAATCTGAGAGATTGAAAAGTTTCGGTTGCTGTTGTTGTTATATCAACTCCAATACTTGTAATTTTTGTTGAGTTTCTCTGAATTAGTGGCAATAATAATTTCTGAGTGGAAGTTGTAACAACCAATATTAACATTACCGATATAAGGAGCCATGGCGATATGCTCACTAACACAATTAGATATGTCAATGCTAGCAGGCTATTTGAGAAGAAATTACTTATTTGCTCTATCTGAATACGAACCGCTTCTGAACCACCTGCCACATAATCCGTTAAATCACCAACCTTAAATTTACTAGAATAGGGATAGCTCAGGCTTAAAATTTGATCATATACTTTATTAGTGATAAAAGATCTACACCTCGCGGCAAAGATCCCTGTTGTCATAATATTCACAAACTTACAAAAGCTTTGAAACGCTTGGAATACTAAAGCTGCAAATATAATTACCAGCAAAACTTTAAACTTTTGATCAGCTTGGCCCTTGTCAAAATCTAAAAATGGAATTTCAAGGCTATTGTTGGTGCCAGGACTATTTGAAAGTAATTGAACTGCAGAAAATATTATTGCAAGTGTTGCCCCTTCGCTAAATGCTTCAAATATAGCGCTCAAAGTATTAACAAGAAGTACTTTATATTCTTTTCTTGCAAGTACAAGAACCTGTTGGCCTGCAATCCCAGGGGGTAGAAAGTAAAATATAAATTGTTTTAAAGTATTTATATTAGATGCTTTTATTAAACTTTTGAAATAGCCATTGATTTTTGCCATAAAACTAACTTCTGTTTTGATATCAATTCCATCTTATCACGTGGCATGCCAGAGGGGATCCTTTTTGGTTGTCTTTATTGCATGGTTACGGCACAAATTGTTAACTCGTAGCGAGAGTAAGAGGGTTCTTTTTCAATCTACCTTATAGGGAGCTCGTAATTTCAGGGAGTTTTGTGGCCACACAGGGCAGTACTTTCAGAGGTATCATACCGGGCAGATTCGTGATCATGGTTTCATTAGATGCCAAGCGCTTTGTGGTGTCAAGCACAGTGCTCAGTATTTTCTTTTTTTCGTGATGAAGACATCGTCAATGGCTAACCCTGAAACTGCATTACAGCTTACCAAAAAAGAATTGACCTATGAAATCATTATGCAGATTGTCGCTATCAAATGGAGCTCCCTTGCCGAACACTCACATTTTTGGATAAAAAACTGTGTGTTCTTCATCCGCTAGGAGATCTCTGATTAACTCCATTATTTTCTTATTTTGTTGAAAAGTTCCTATATAATGCTGCTTGGCATGGAATTCGTCATTCATGGAATCACCCTGATTGCGTTATGTAGCTTCTGTGAGTGATTTAAGCTCTGCATAGTAGGCTTTGAACTGCTCGTTCTGATCGGTGCCAATATATTTGCCGTTCAGGCGTACATAGCACAGCTGTTTACGTTGTTTAGTTGAGGACGTGGACCCCTTGCACGAACGTCGTCGCTTGCTGCAAGCGCCCTCGCTGACGCCTCAACCGGCACTTTTTCTCGATCGCGACGGTGTTTTGATCGAAGATCGGCATCACTTGTGCGATCCTGAACAAGTTGAGATTTGTGCTGGTGCCCTTCCTCTGCTTAAATACGCCAGCCAGCAGGGTTGGCCAATCGTGGTGATCACGAACCAATCAGGCATTGCCCGGGGCTATTTTGACTGGGACGCCTATGAGCGGGTCACCGATCACCTGCTTTGGCTGCTTGGAGCCAATGCACCCATTGCTGCCATCTATGCCAACGGACATGGCCCAGATGCTCCAAGCACAAGCTGGCGCAAGCCCAGCCCGGTAATGTTGCTAGTAGCAGCCCAGGAGTTAAACCTCGACCTGAGTCGCTCGTTGCTGATCGGCGACCGTTTAAGTGATCTTCAGGCGGGAGCGCGAGCAGGATTGTCATTGATTATGCATGTACTTAGCGGTCTTGGCGTTGAAGAACGCGCTGCTGTTGAGCGGTGGGGAATTAACTCCAACTCCATTCATAACAAATTCGAACTTACCTTGCTGAACTCGCTGCTTGATTTCCCTTACCATCACCTTCGACGCACTTATTGAATAGTTGTAGCAGCAACCAGTGCAGCGATGTGCTGACTTTGGAGGGGGCTGACTCAGCTGCACCTTCACGGTGCTTAACAAAAAGCCCTTTCTGGGGGGGGCATAGCTCCGGGCGTAACAGCGGAGTGCTGCATGCCGGGCTCTCCTACAAGCCAGGGTCACTGAACGTCTAGGTGTGTGTCGGGTTTCCGGCGTCCGCGTGCCTGGGTGTAGGAGCGTCGGCTGCCTTACACCTCCGGCGAAAAGATGCTCGTACCACCGCGTGCTGATTTCGACCCTCAGCTTGGTGTGCTTGTCGAATGCGGCCAGTCCAACGGGGCTGCAGCGTAGTTTTGGGATGCACAACAGCTCACAGAGCTGATTGCGTAGGCGCTCATTTCCAGCGGCCGAGCCCTTTGGAGCCTCAACATGGCAGTAGTGGAACCGATCATGTTGCCTGCAGCAATACTCGCACTGGTAAGCTCGGCCAGATCAGCAGACCATTGCGGTGTTAGACGGCACAAGGCTGCAGTACTGCAACCTGTTCAACTTCGCAGGCCTCCAGACCGACCGGGTTGCCCCCCAGCTTGTCGCCGGAGGCCACTATTGCTTCCTGCTCACCAAGGGCCTCTATCGGCAGCTCAATCCGGGGTCCTTTAACCAAACATGGACCAGCTTTTATACAGTAGTGGATTTCAGTAAGTCTTTTCAGTGGGTGCACCGTACCCCAAGCGCCGAAGCAACACCGTTGGTGAGCATCTGCCTTGCTGTCAGCCTCGCCTGGGGGGCGCAAACTAACGCGTCATTCAGGCGGTGGAGCTGGCCATAGCTGACTACAGTCTGCCTGTTCGGGCACGCCAGTACCTGGCCAACCAAGGCCGGTTCAGGCTCTACGTCTACGAGCAGGCCTTCTTGGCGCTGCCGCCCCTGCTCCTGCGCGCTGCCCAGTAGCAAATTTCAGCTGTTCGCGCCCACCACATCGAGCTCAGGCTGAAGGTGGTCATTCGGTCATAGCTGTTTAACCAACGGACCCAGCTCCTGGATGACAACTACCCGTGTCTCCTACTCCTAAACTTTTATCAACCATATGCTCAATGTGATTTTGCCGGCCTTAAGAGCGTGCTTTGTTCTGATTGACCTTATTCTGAATCAGGCTGCACTCACTCTGAACCTGCCATGAGCAGACCGCTGCGCGCCCTGATGCTGGCAGCGGGGCTGGGCACCCGACTCAGGCCCCGCACCCTGTACACCCCCAAATGCCTGGTTTCGATCAGCGGCGAACCGCTGCTGGGCCGCTGGTTGCGCCAGCTGGAATGGGCTGGCTGCGAGGAGGTCTTGGTCAACACTCATTATCTGGCTGAACAGGTAGAGTCCTATCTCAAGACTTGGCGCAGCCCATCGATGGCTGTTCACGTTGTGCGCGAATTTAAGCTGCTGGGGACAGCCGGCACACTGGTCGCCAACCAATCGTTCTTTAGAGGTTGTACAGGCCTTCTCATTCACGCCGACAACGCCATGGCCGAAGGTTTACAGCCATTTTTGGCCGCCCATCACAATCGACAGTCGGGTTGCCTGCTCACCATGCTCACCTTCAAGACAAACACCCCGAGCAGCTGCGGAATCGTTGTTATTGACGACCGGCAGATCGTGCATGAGTTCCATGAGAAAGTAGTAAATCCACCCGGTAACAGGGCCAACGGCGCCCTTTACGCTTTCGAGCCACCCCTGCTCGATCACCTCAACTGCATGGCTCCACCACCCAGCGACTTCAGCACCGATGTGATTCCCAGCCTGATGGGCCGCATCCAGACCTGGCACACCGATCAGGCTTATCTGGATATTGGCACTCCAGAGGCATTGGCCGCAGCGCAACAGCTATTGAATCAACAGTCATGAGCCTGGCGACCACCACCGAAAGCCCGTTTGCAACGAGTGCTTGGTCCTACCTTGACCGCCTCCAGGGTTGCTTCTCTGCAGCCAATCTGTCGGCGATTGAAACCCTGGCCGAGGCCCTACGCCAAGCCTGGATCGACGGCCGACATGTGTATATCTGCGGCAACGGAGGCAGCGCGGCCAATGCGATCCACATGGCCAACGATCTGCATTACGGAATCGGCGCCTGCGGCCCTGGAGGCAAAGTGCCCGGTCTACGGGTGGAAGCGCTGCCAGCCAATCCTGGTGTGATCACCTGCTTGGCCAATGACACCGGCTACGACAACATTTATGCCCACCAACTGGAGGTCAAGGGACGCCAAGGAGATCTCTTGATCGTGTTTTCGGGCAGCGGTAACTCAGCCAATGTGGTGCGCGTGCTTGAAACGGCCAACAGCATGGGGATCAACAGTTTTGCGATCCTTGCCTTCAGCGGCGGCTCCTGCAGAGAACTAGCCGACACGACTATTCATTTTGAGATCGATGACATGCAGATCGCAGAAGATACACAGTTGATTGTGTGTCATCTGTGCATGCAGTGGCTCAATAATCACAAACCCTGCAAGCTGAGGCCCCTAAGCTGATGCCCGACATCTTTTCACAAGTTTTTCTCAATAATTGTATTCAGCATGACATTGCCCGTTGCCCACGATTGCTGGAGCATGATCAATTTCAGCTTTACTGCTTTACAAGTGCCTGTCAGATGTGGGAGCAAAGTGATAAGATCACGCCCTTAATTCTTGGTGGCGCCACATCCGACAGGGTGAGCCTGCAGCTATGAGCACGCCCCTGCTGTCACTTGATCAAGCCCATGATTGTGAGGGTTGTGTTCTGGCTTATGGCCACTTCAGCACCATTCACCCTGGCCATATTCGTTACTTGCGACATGCCCGTAGTTTGGGACAGAAATTAGTCATCGCTCTCATAGGCAATTGTTCTGTGCCCCAAGCAATCTCCTACCCCTTTAATCAACAGGAGCGTGCTGAGGCTCTTGGTCTATTGGGTCTTGCCGATGGCATCTTGCTTCTGCACAGCGATGATCTGAGTCCGGCCATCAGCCATCTGAAGCCTTCGATCGTGGTGCTCGGAACTGAGCTGGAGGGTGTTGTCAAGCTACAGAAACCTCTGGCCCTTCTTAAGAATCAGGGTGGTATTGTTCAATTCCACGCTGGCGAAGTGCACTATGCCAGCGCTGAGTTGCTGACCACCTCTGAGCGCGACCTGCGCCTGCAGCGCCGCCAGCAATTCAAGTCGGCCTGTAAGCGCCAAGGTCTCAGCTACAGGCAACTGGTTGAGTCGATGCAGGCGTGGTCACAGACACGACTGATCGTGCTAGGCGACACAATCGTGGACCAATACGCCGCCTGCGAAGCGATTGGCATGAGCGCCGAGGCGCCGGTGGTTGTGGTGCGCGAGTTGGCCAAGCGCAATTTCATTGGCGCTGCCGCCGTGGTGGCCGCGCACATACGCGCATTGGGCGCGCAGTGCGATCTGGTTTCAGTTGTTGGCAACGACAGCACCGCCGAGCTGGTGCAGCGGGAACTCAAAGCACATGGTATTGGTGATGCCTTGACCCGCGACGCCTCAAGGCCCACTACCTTCAAGAAGCGCTACGTGGTCGAAAACCAAAAACTGTTTCGCGTGAGTCGGCTCGAGCAGCACAATCTAGATGCGGCCATCGAGGCGCAGGTGATCACCCGGCTGGAGGGCCTAGCCCCGCAAGCCCACGGCATAGTGGTGTGCGATTTTGTCTATGGGGTGGTGACCCCACGGGTACTGAAGGTTGTGTCCGAGCTAGCACGGCGCCATGAGCTGCAGCTGTTCGGCGATTTGCAGTGCAGCAGCCAGGTGGGCTCGATTACCCGCTTCCAAGACTTTTCACTGCTCTGCCCCAACGAGCGGGAGCTGCGCCTAGCCTTTCAAGACAAGGACAGCGGTCTGGAGAGCCTGAGCCAGAAGTTATTGGAATCGACCCGTTGCAACAGGTTACTGATCAAGCTCGCCGCGGAAGGCTTCATCGCCTACGACCGTGATATCTTTGGTCAGTTGCGCAGCCAACCGTTCCCGGCTCTGTCGGTCAATCCGCTTGATGTAGCAGGCGCCGGCGACTCTGTATTAGCTGTCATGGCTTGCGGCCTTGCCAGCCGCCAGGCGATGATGCCCACGGCTGCACTCGCCTGCTGCATGGCAGCACTGGCAGTCGAAACCATGGGCAACACACCGATCGATGTCGAAACTCTACTCAATAGCGTGCTGGAGGTACTGGCTCCATGAGCATGAAGGTCTGTCTTGTTTATCGTCGACAACAGCTTGAGTAGCTCCCACCTTGATGCGGAAGCCCTCAAAGGGGAGCCTCAGACGTATGGATTCAGCAGCTCCGAGTAGCTTGATATTATTAAAGCCTATTGCCGGGTTAATGCATAAACGTAAAACATTTGGTTCGCATAGAGGGTGCAGTGCTGCTTGAGCTAGACGAGGATTGGCAGCTGTAGGGACGACACACCGCATCGCTGGACGCTGTGGAGGCAATCCCGCTTGCTGCCGAGGAGGTGCTTGCAGCTGAAGCATAGACCACCGCTACGGTCTGATTAAAACCATGCTTTTCTACAACCAATCGATCTGTAGGCCGAAGACTTGGCATGTCATTAGCCCCGGCGTGGAGATTCTAGGTGTCTCATCAACTTGGTAATAACAGCTGTATATTCCACCCTATTCACTTTCAGATCAGGTCAATCAGGCCTCGGTTTTTACAACACCCAAAGGTAGATGGTCAGGCTCGAAATCCTACTATATGTTGAACCGTATTGGAAGAATATCCAATGATAGATCAGCGACACAGTTCGAGGGGGACTACGAGATCCCATCAGCGCTATGAAGCAATGTGCTAAGATGATATGTGGGGAGAAGTCAAATCAAAGAAAACACAAGCCCCAAGCCACAATTAATCGCTGATAACAAGTGTCAATTGCATTGGCAATTTTCACCTGCGTAATTCACTTCTGAGACATCAAAAAAACTACCATGAAAGCAGTTGTAACAGGTGGTGCTGGTTTCATCGGAAGCCATTTGGTCGAAAGTCTTCTAGTAGAAGGACACTCAGTAACTGTTATCGACAATTTATCGACTGGGCGCATTGATAATATCAAAGAGTTTATTTTTGATATTCAGTTGATAAACCATGACTTGGCGTTGGCAGGCAATTGGCAAAAAGAGATTGAAAAATCTGATGTAGTTTTCCATTTGGCCAGCCGAGCCGATATTGTTCCAAGCATTGATAAGCCCTGCCTATATTATTCTTCAAATGTTACCTCAACATTGAATGTCGCAGAAGCGGCAAAGGTAAATTCAACCAAGGTTATCTATGCAGCATCATCATCCTGTTATGGAATACCAGATAAATATCCCACAAAAGAAGATGCTGAGATTAGAGCAGAATATCCATATGCAATGACCAAAAGGCTAGGAGAAGAATTGATATTACATTGGGGCAAGGTATATAGATTTCCAGTTGTATCCACTCGCTTCTTCAATGTTTACGGCACAAAATCTAGGACCTCCGGCGCCTATGGGGCCGTATTTGGCATATTCTTAGCACAGAAGCTTGCAGGTAAGCCATACACGATAGTTGGTGACGGCACCCAAACAAGAGATTTCACGTATGTTACAGACATTGTGACTGGTTTAATGCAGGCATATCATAAAGATGTCGCCTTGGAAATTTTTAATCTTGGCTCGGGGCAAACTTACTCTATCAATACACTTGTGAGTTTGTTAGGCGGGGATGTTGTATACATACCCAAAAGGCCTGGGGAACCAGATGTAACACATGCGGATATTTCAAAAGCAAAGACTATTCTTGGCTATTTGCCAAAGGTTAGCTTGGAAGAAGGAGTCCAAAAAGTATTGGATAATATTGATTATTGGAAAGAAGCCCCGGTATGGACGCCGGATAGCATTGCCAATGCAACACAAACCTGGTTCAAGGCATTAGGTTGATGGTATACTATGCGAAGTTACGATACTTTCATGACTGACATTTTTAAGATTGATAGCCACAAATACTCATATCACCCTGATCACAGTTCCAATGTTATTAACTACATTATAAATACCAAAGATCCTGCAACAAGAAAGGTTTTCAAGGCGCAACACCCAAAATATATTGAAATTTCACCTGTCGGAGCGTGCAACCACAGATGTACCTTCTGTGCGGTCGATTATATTGGCTATAAATCTATCTTTATGGATTTGGAGAAATACAAAGCTTCAATTGATTCAATGAGAAATAAAGAATGTAGTGCTATTATGTTTGCAGGTGAAGGAGAGCCCTTGCTGCACCCAGAAATTGCCGAATTTGTTAATTACACAAAAGAGTCAGGAAAGATAGACACTGCTTTTACTACTAATGCATTTAAGCTTAATAGTAAATTTGTAGAAAAGTCGCTTCAAAATATAAGTTGGATCAAAGTTTCCTTTAATGGTGGTAATCGGGATACCTATAGCAAAATTCATAGAACAAAACCTTCTGATTTTGACAAAGTTGTAGAAAACATCAAATCGGCCGTCGCTTATAAGAATAGCAACAACTTGACTACGGCCTTTGGGATGCAGATTTTGTTGTTGCCCGACAATAGCGACTCAATTCACGATTTATGTCGTCTTGCCATTGATATAGGAGTTGATTATGTTGTTATTAAGCCTTACTCTCAGCACAAGTTTTCGCAGACTCACACATATGAGAAGATTGACTATTCTAAATATGTAGGGTTAGAAGCAGAATTGTCGCAGTATAATTCAGCTACATTTAATGTAGTCTTTCGTATTAATACTATTAAAAACTGGATTTCTCAGAACGATGATAGATACTGCAAATGTTACGCTACTCCCTCCGCATGGTCGTATATTATGGCAGATGGTGATGTGTATAGCTGTAGTGCGTATTTACTAGACAAAAGATTTAAGCTGGGCAATATCAATGAATTTACTTTTGCTGAAATCTGGGAATCAGAGAAAAGGCTTGAGCATGCCGATTTCGTGCTGAATAAGCTGGACATTAATGAATGTCGTGTAAATTGCAGAATGGACCAAGTTAATCGATACTTAGATTCAATAATAAACAAAAAAGCGGCTCATATAAATTTTATTTAGCTGTAAAAGTATGCTAAGAGATTACATAGATAAGGCCATTAAATATAGAGCTATTGAACTAGCAATAGCACATCAATATGCAAATCAAAAGATGAGATGTCCCGTGCATTTATCTATAGGTCAAGAATATTGGCTTCCTTTCCTAAAGAAGAATATATTCGGGAAAGTTAGGTGTTTCTCCAGTCACCGATCGCACAGTATGTATCTTGCTCTTGAGGGCAATATATATTCGATGTTGGAAGAGCTATATGGTCTTCAAACAGGATGTCTTAAGGGAAGAGGTGGTAGCATGCATCTTAAAGATTTAGGAGTAGGGCTTGAAGCCTCAGTTCCGATTCTTGGCAGCTCCTTACCTCTTGCATTAGGGAGTGCTTTTTCAGCAAAACACAGTAAACAGCACATCTTGTCAATAGCATATTTTGGGGATGGTGCCTGCGAGGAGGGGGTATTGCACGAGTGCCTAAATTATGCTTCAGCAAATAGGCTTCCAATTTTATTTATCTGCGAAAATAATCTATACTCGTGTAATACCATAATTTCAAAAAGACAACCTTCAGACAACATGAATAGGTTTGCTGTCGCTGCCAGAGTTAAGACATTCCAAATTAGTAGCTCAGATTCCTTTAAAGATATTGATTCTGTGCTTAGTCAAGTAATTGCTTCTTCATATTCTGCCCCTGTATTTTTGGAGATTAGATCCTACAGGTTGTATGAGCACTGCGGTCACCGCATAGACAAAGAGTTTGGTGATAGAACTCTTCCCGAATACAACCTTTTTCAGAATCTAGATCCGATTTCGGTTGAAATCAATCGGAATTCCTCCAGCAAATTATTATTTGATAATACTTTTCAAGAGATTGTGCGTATCTGCTCTATAATCGAGGAGTCAATATGAATAACTTGTCGCATGCTCAGGCAATACTAGTAAGCACAGAGGAATATCTTAAATCCGATCCGTCAAATGTTATTTTGTGTGAAGGAATATCAGATGGTTTTTATTCAACCATTGACCTTCTATCGCTTAAGTATCCTGATCAATCGTACGAGATACCTTGCTCCGAGAACTCTATGGTTGGAATGGCACTTAGTGCAAGCTCTTATGAGGTGACAACTCTGGTTTGCCTCCAACGTGTTGAGTTTGCGCTACTGGCGATCGAACAATTGGTTAACAATTCAGCAAAGAATAGCTTTTTTACAGATAGTCAGCGTAATAGTCCTTGTCTCTTCAGATTTGTTATAGGTCGCGGCTGGGGGCAGGGCCCTAGCCACTCACAAAGCTTAGAGACTCTATTTGCTCAGATTCCAGACATAAATGTATTTATGCCAGTTTTTCCTAACGACTCGAAACTTATTCTTTCTAACTTCAAAAGTCTACATTATCCTTGCATTTCGCTCGAGCATCGGTGGACTCATTATTCTTTTGATACAGTGGCAAGCATGGATAATCGTGCATTGAGTTCTTATGTTGTTACGAATGGGAAAGATCTCACGGTGGTAGCCTATTCGTATAATGTCCTATTAGCAAAAGCCGTTGCCGACGAGTTCGAGAAACTAAATGTTGGCATTGAAGTTATAAACTTGTTTAATCTTTCTCAGATAAATGCAGAACTTATTGCTACGTCTATAGCCGAGACTCGTCTGTTATTGATACTTGATCTAGATAAGAGATCTTATTCAGTATCATCCGAGGTCCTAGGTCAACTGGCTTTAAAGGGGCTGCTGGGTTGCTTAACAAGGCCACCTAAAAGATTGTCCAATCATGGTATTTATTGCCCATCCTCGCCAAAGCTATCCGCTGACTATTATCTAAGAGGTGCAGATATAGCGCAAGCAGCTTGCGACCTCCTTGATTTGGACTCCTACACTAAGGGTACATTGCTAGAAAAAATATCAGCGCTCGAACAGTCAGTTCCTTCGGACGTTCCCAATCAAACCTTCTCCGGACCATTCTGATAGAATAGGAACTCCTGGGATCCCCGCGCATGGAACTGCCAAGTAAATTTCGTGAAATATTTGAAATAGTATCTATCATAAAATCATCTACAGGTTTGACTAATGTAGAAGTAAAAATAAAGGCACCCCTTCTTCCTGGTGAGCGTGGCTGTTTACTTTTGGATCTTGAGGATATTATGTGTGAAGCGGATCCTTCAATTCGTATTTGGCATACTCCTCTCGGCGACAAGAACACTCTCAGAAATCTTCGTGGAGTTTAACTTTGAACCAATCAAAATCTGATCAAGGTGGTGTTCAGACGTCGAGCGGCAATCTCATTTTAGATAACCATAAGCTTTCTTATCATTTCGAGCGTTTTCAGTCATGGCTTGATGGAAATAAAATAGCACCGATTTCTGTGGATATGGCACTTACTCGTTCTTGTGGCGCCATGTGCAAATTCTGTTATGCAATGGTTCAAGAGCCTCAAGAACGTACTCCGATCAAAAAAGATGATGCTTTTAATCTGCTAGACGATTTTGCTGCAATTGGCGTTAAAGCTGTTTCACTTATCTCGGATGGGGAAAGTACTTTGTCGCCAGCATATGTTCCGTTTATTGAGCATGCCTCAACTCTCGGCATTGATGTCGGAAATGCCACTAATGCTTGGGATTGGAATGAGGAAAAGATTAATCGTGTCCTTCCTCATTTGACGTGGGTAAGATTTACTGTCGCTGCAGGAACTCCTGAACGCTATTCAGATATCATGTATAAAGGTCCTGAGCATACTGAGGTTTTTGAAACTGCAATGAGAAACATTAGGTATGCTGTAGAACTTAAGCGTAAGCTTGGACTTAAAGTTACTCTTGGCATACAGATGGTTTTGATGCCAGAGTTTAGGGATGAAATTCTTCCCTTTTCAAAATTAGGCGTTGATTTGGGTGTTGATTATGCTGTTATAAAGCATTGCTCTGACGACCCTGAAGGCTCTTTGGGTGTTGACTATAGCCAATATAGCGAATTGACTGATATCTTGATTGAGGCCGAAAAAATGTCCAATTTTAACACTAAAGTTATTGTAAAGTGGTCAAAAATTGAAGATGGAAATGATTGTTCTTACACTGCAATGTACGGCCCTCAATTTTTGCTTCAGATAAGTGGCTCTGGCTTAGTGGCCCCATCTGGTATGTTTTTCAATGCTAAATATTCAAAACTTCACATCGGTAATTTTACAGAAACACGCTTTAAGGATATTTTCTTTTCTGCCCAATATGACCGAGTCATGAAATATATCGCTTCACCTCGTTTCCACGCTCCGTCGATGATGGGTAGCCTTCCAATTCAACATTACCTTAATAAGGCAATTGACAATCACTTAAAAGGTGAGAATTTAATTTATCCCGCTAGCCCCTCCGAGCCTCAGCCTCTTCACGTCAATTTTCTCTGACAACTATCAATACAATACTCTTGTAAATCAGCTCTGATTCAAGGTGAGCTATGATTTCCTATTATGGTGCTCTGTTACTTGTTACCCCCTAACATGAGTGAGGTGCACTAGTTCTTCTAGATAGGTCACATCGTTTCCCACTGAGTGGTAACCCCCCTAAAATTGTCGCCTCTTACCGAAGAAGATGCACCGCTTCCACAAGCTCGTGGTCAAGGCTAGAGGCTCCAAGGAGGCATTCTCCTGATTGTCCTGCGGCAACTTATACCCTCTATCCATCCCATCTACCTTAGCCAGGTCTACCAATGGAAGCGGAATTTTCTCGATGATATTAACGCTTTTTTGAACACACGCACACAGAATGAGGACACCGGAGACAGCCAGGTCATGGAGGCTGATCTGTTTCGGCAGATCGTCAAGCCGCAGCTGGTGCTTTAGTGGCCTAAAAATTTCTCTGCTCCCTGATGCTTTTGTACTGCGCAGTGTCGCCGATCACGACCATACTGATCTCAGCGTCAGCAGTTAATGCGCCTAGTGGGACTGATCAGATGCACCCTTTATCAACTGTCGAAAACGGTGAGAATCGACCTTGCGGATCATGGCTAGGATAGATGCTCTCTACCTGGAAGACCACTATAGCGGGAGCCACCGGAAGGTGGAGTACCTGGCCCTGATTAGGGGATCCCGATCACCTCCGATCGGTTACGAAACCTTTGTGCTACTCATGATTTTACGGGCTAACCACCAGAAGCAGAAACCACGGATCCAGGAGACCCTTCGGAGAGATTCCTCTGTTTGGTCTACCTCAAGCAAGTAGCGACAGCGGCCCAGCTCTGTGCGACTGACATCACCAGTATCTCACTTCAGAAAAGCATCTTCTAGCAAGTTTGAATGTTGAATTGTTCTCCAGGAACGTGCACAGTTGGAAGCTTTCCAACGGCTATGAAATATGATTTGTCTAGATGCACTGGAAATGGCATAGGATGAAGGCCTTAGACCAGAGATCGTCCACACCAAGCGGGGATGTCAATTCAGCTCCGGTGACATCGTGGCAAGACAGCAGGCAGAGTGGCCCCGGATCAGCTTCTCAGGGAAAAAATGTTATTACAACAATATCCTTTTTGAACGACTGTGGAGAACGGTCAAATTTGAGGATATCTATGTGCATGCTTACAGTGATAGCTGTAGGCCTGAAATCAGCGTTGCCTCTTCCTGTGGAGCTATTGCTATGTCAATGCGAATAGGCTCTGGGTGGGGCAGGACTTCTTCGGAGTTTATACTGAGCGCCGACACTGTACCTCCCTCTTAGGATTAACGATGCCAGGCGCGGAATTGTCCGTTCAATTGAATCTCCCTCAGTTGGGACATGATAAACAGTACGTTTGCCTATAAATATTGTGCTGTGATTTCCCTCGTATAAGCTAGGAACCCTTTACACTAAGCCGATGCAGCCATCTGAACGGGAAAATATCTTAAACTCTTGTAAGCATAACACTATAGATAGTGCAGTATCATGTTTACTACATATATATCCTATGTTACAACATTCAAACCCTGAGGTTGCCCGAAGATTGTCGGCTGACATGATACATTCTATTCGACTTTTTCTACTAATTACTACTTTCTATTGTATTGATATTACGGATCTAAATTCTTCCTACGCTAAACATTGCAATACTTTGCCTATATACCATAATTGGTATGAAGCTTTAAAGGAAAATGATAGTTATCGATTTTACAATAAAGATCTTTTGTCCAGCTATTCTAATTTGGTATCATTATCAAAATTATTATTTATAAGAAAGTATGGTTTGCAGTGGTCGCATTATTATTCACTAGCATCTAAGGCAGTCTGGCATTTAAAACCACTTAGCTTTTATTCGGATAATAATGAATCGAGCCACCCTTTTATTTTAAATACAAAAAACAACATTTTTCTAAAGATTCTTTGTAAGTTTACAAAAGGACTAAAGAAATTCCTCAACATAATGTTCCCTTTGCGGCCCATTACTTTGTTAAATTATGATCTTCGAGAATTATCTTCGAAATTAGATAAAAAGTTTAGATCCTTATCCAGAATCTTAAATACCCCCGGAAATCACAATATATATATTTCCCTAGAAGATATGTTTGTTGTGGGGCATCAAGTTTTCCTTTTCTCTATTGAGTCATATATAAAATTTACAGGTATGAAAATCCCTATTTTCCTTGACTATTTACCCGAATTAGTGCCCTTTTTTGCATACTCTTATTCACTGCACACGGAGAACACAGCCATTTCAAGATTGACATATGAGCATCTATTAGATTATGGGCCTAAAGAATTCTATCGTATTGTAAATAATCGATTAAGCACAAGTTTTTTAATTCCTGACTTTAAAAATACCTTTTTATATTCTAAATATTTTGATTCCCATTCAGAAATTTTCTATCAAAATATAGAGAAGATTCCTTATCTTAGGAGTTATTTGAATGAGAACTTATTATCTATAAATCAACAGGTCAATGATCTTAATGTATGCGATATTCGATTTAAAAGCTATCTTTCAGAAAATGGATTTAATGATTATGTCATGCTCACAATACGGACTAATAAGTTCTATGGCGATGATGTAGTGGAGCAAAATCATCGAAATGTCGATTTATTTGCCTATATCGATCTAATTTTATTATTTGCAAAAGCTAATATTGCTGTCGTAGTTGTTGGAGTCGACATGAATGAAGTCTCAATCCCATGTAATTCCCCTAATCTATTGTATGCAACTAATTTTTCAGCAAATCATTGTTTAAATAAGGATTTGTTTATTTATAAGATTGCAAAAAATTCGTTATTTCATTTGGGATGCCACTCAGGAATCTCAAATTTTATCCATAGTCTTGGAGTGGATACTTTATATATAAATATGTGTTCAGTTTTTCATGATTTAGCGTCTCCAAATGAAAACTGTATGTATTTACTCAAAAATTTTTATTATCGTAATCATATTGTATCAGATTATTTCTATCTTAAACACTTTCCCTTTGTGGATCATCATGAGTTTCAAGACAATAAATTAACCGTTGCTTCAAATACTTCTATCCAAATAATTAGTAGTGTTTATTGCTTCCTCAATCATCTTGGATTCGCGTCAACTAATACCAGTTGTAAAAAGCTTTGTTCAATTATAATGCGTTTTGATTTGTATATGTATCATATGCAAGTCATATTTAATTCTACACTCTTAATAAAGAGATAGATATATGTCTATTCAATCGATTCTATCCTACCCATTATCGTTCAACGTACCAGCTCCGAAATTACTTCTTGACGGATATAATTGCCATTTGCAAAGAACGGATTTTATCCATGGTTACCTGACACATCTACCAGGCACATATGCTTATATCTTTGACCATGGTATAAATTTGTCAAATGGATTATTCTTGGATAAAAATAATCGATTTTATTCATTTTTGCATCTGACAGCAAATATAGATTCCTTCTCAACCTCACTTGATCATCTAAGTGCTTTTTGTATACACAATAATATCACTCAAATTCGCAACGCTTATATCAGTTGTGACTATTTGCGTTCCTTGCCTTCTTATCCTCCTTCCCAAGTTATTATTAATTTGAATCGTAGAAACGCGGCAAATTACTTCCATTTCTTGTTCGATATGATTATGACATTGTGGCCATTTTGTTCTGATTATAATAAATTTCTGGATCCTCGTCGTACTTACCATATTTTGATGCCCAATTGTCGCAGGAAGTTTCATAAAGAAATTTTGGATATTATTTCATTACCTAACTGTTTTAAATTCAAATTTAGTATAGCCAAAAATGAATTTATTGCGCCGCTGCAGCTTTTAGCTGTTCCACCAGGAGGGTATGAGCACCATATTCATCCCTCAATATGTACAGTATCAAAAAAGTTATTTTCATCGCAATCCTTAGCCTTAAATCAAAAAACTCCATCAACTATAATAGTTATAGATAGAAAAGACGATGATTGCACAACTGGTAGATTTTGTTCAGAGCTTTCTCTTCTTGCCGATCTCATCGATTACAACTTTCCGCGTTTCCGTGTTTTAAAAATATCTCCTGAGGAATTGAGAGTAGTTGATCAAATTCAATTGTTTAATGATGCAGTCGCTGTTGTTGCTGTGCATGGTGCTTCTCTTGCTAATATTATTTTTATGCAGCCTAGTGCTCTTGTCATAGAGATTCATCCGTATCGATTTCTTCCGGTTTACTATGAGTTGTCAATCGTATACAATCTTTTTTATAAATATGTGATTCCTGAGAGGACTGGATTTCGAGGCTTTACTCCGCTCGAATCTTCGTTGGGTGAATGGCCTAATTATATAGAGCTAGGAGAAGAAGTATTAAATGCAATCCTTGAAGAATTAATTTTTCATACTAGCTCATTCTAGCGAGTAGTTATATTTTGCTATATGTACGTTTTTATCTCGATGTTGGTCAAATTTTTGATTATCGTAACCTATTCACTTTGGCAATTTTTTTGGCAATCTCTCTGTCGCTGCCATTCCTCTTGCCGTTTGTAGTGGGCGACCACATGACCCCAACGCTCTTTCGAGATTTCTCCGCCAAGCTCTTGCGATGTGTAGGCACCAACCGCTTTCTGCGATCACCCTTTATATTATGCAACAGCGACGCATTGCTCTGCCATCAACCCCCTAGGTGAACAGTGTTTGTTCAAGATGCCTGAACTTTCCTGCCGGAGTGTTCCATAGGAGTCCATCCAACCTAGTAACAATTTACTTAAATGTTGATTCAAGCCACCAGGTCAACCGGAGCCGCTTTAACTTCTTAATGCATTAATTTCTAAGAGTACATCTTTAGCTGCTTAAATGCTTAGAAAACTTTATTGTTGGTCTAATAAATTTTGGTGTCTTAGATGAAGATTTTGTGTTTACATTCAATGCCTCAAATTGTAGTAGCTAAACTTAATCAAGCAATTCTAGCTCTAGCTAGAGTTTATAAAAGATCTCCATTTCCACAGATCTTGAGTATCGCTGGAAGGTTTCAATCGTCCAACCTTTTTTATCGCTTACTGCCGCAAAAGTTTTCTCTTATAAAGGTCTATTATTGTTCCGACGTTGATGTTTTTCCAGAAAGAAATTATTCGCAAATCAACAATTGTGATGTATTTAAAAATGATATAGTTCGCGCCGTGCTCTCAATATCAGCGCCATTTCTATCAGTCTCGTTTTCACAGGGAAGCGAACATGTAGTCTTTGATTCTTCATTTTACCCACTTAATACTTATAGATTTCTTGGCATCCAGTATTATGACTCTTATCTTATTGGTGATAAGGAACTTTGGGCCTCTATTCATCCCGACTACATGCTTGATAATATAAATGTTCTTAATGAGCTAATATGTAGATGGGCTGTAGCCTTTAATTTTGATCAAGAAAATTTTGGTTCTGAATTAAATTCTTTACATACTCTCGCTCTATCGCTTGAATTTAATGGCGTGTTGCATAGCTCCTTGTTAGTATATCGGGCAATCTTGACCCATAAGTATTTTGGTTTACGATCATTTACTGAATCTCAAGCCTTTGCCACATTAAACATTGCACGTCTATTGTGCAGGTATCAAGCTATAACTTCTTGCGAGCAAATTCTTAATTATCTAGACCTCAATGTGCTTTTCCCTGCGTCTTCAGCGTATTCCAAAGTTATTCAACAAGATCTTAAAAGGCTGAGAATTGCCGTTCAAAATTTGTATTAATTCTGTCTAGTTAACAGCCTTTTATTGGTCTATTAGACCAGCAGAAATTAAAACGCTAAAGCTTTATTTTTTTAATTTATTATTCTTTCTTAATTTTCGAAATTTTGCTATGTTTTCCATTTTTATGGATTGTGATAAAATTACTCAAAAAGATCTGCATTAATTTTCAATAACGGTTCACTCATTTTACTTCGGGCTATATTCAGTTCTTTGTCGGCTTATCTATTGTAAATGTATATTTTCGTTGCCCGTTTTTTGCCATGATTGCATTCCTTGATGGGCGATATTATTAATCTCACCCCTTTTTTAAATCATGCTTGTTCTATGAATGAGCAATTGCCCCTGTACATCGGTCAGACTATGCAACCAGAGTCGGAAGTGTATGGGTTCTGCTGCGCATAACCTTTCGCTAACTTCTGTGGCGGGCTACCGCCAAAGATTGATGCTCCCACCGATCTTCAGGATCTCTACCAACAGCCCCAATTCAAGCCTCGCGTCGCCATGGAGTGGATCAGTAGTTGCAAGACGATCCAGGTGATCGCAACTGACCAGGTGACCAACACTAACCATTTGAGTCATTGGAAGTGGCAGCTCGATGCCACCAGCGAGTCATTGAGCGCAGGTAAACAGAATGAGAATACCGGAGACAGCCAGTTCATAGACGCTGATCTGTTTCAATAGATTGTCAAACCGCAGTTGAGCTTAAGTGGCTTTAAAAATTCTCTGCTTCCGGATGCTTTTGTACTGTGCAGTCTGGTCGATCACGACCATACTGACCTCAGCGCTAGCAGCTAATGCGCCTTTGGGGCTTATCAGATGCACCATTTATTAACTGTTGAAATCGGTGCGTAAATTACCCTATGGATCATGCCCAGGATTGAAGCGCTCTACCTGGATGACCACTACAGTAAGAGCCGCCGGATGGTGGAGTACTTGGCCAGAGAAGGGGATTCCGATCAGCTGCGGTCAGTTACGAAAGCTCATGTAGCTCATTGGTTTACAAGTGAACTGCTAGACGCCAGGCGCCATAGTTCCAGGAAAACCTTCGTAGAGATTCCCCTGTCTGGTTTTCCCCAGCACATCACTACAGTCTTCTGGTGAAAGAAGTGATTGTGATCGAAAGTTTTATTTTTCTTGGCAGTTTAGGGACATCCTCAATCAGCCCGCCCTCTTTGGTTTGCGGCAGTTCTTTTCCGAAGCCCATATGGGGTTGCCCAAAGCAATACCATGATACGAATGATCCAGGGGTGCAGCTGGCAGGACTGCCGGGGCTGTCACCGCTTCGCGGAAGGCCTCGCTTACGCCAGAAACCTCCTGCAGGCGCTCTTCAAGGCCCAGCAGGTGATTGTGTCTGCAGCACTGCGCTCGGTGTTTGCCCAACAGGCTGCATATATGTTGAGGTGCAATGGGATTGGGTAGCGGCCATGCTGATGGTCAGGATCCGCAGTGCTGCTGTGCTGATGGCCTCAACCCGGGAGGAAGTGCTGGAGATCCACCACTTCCCACTGGTCCACTGACGGATGCTAAGTAGCACCATCCCTCTCTAGCTCGTCAACGAGGAGATCAGACGTTGCACCCAAGTCGTCGGTATCTTTCCCAATGACGCTTCGATCATCCGCCTTGTGAGTTCAGTGCTGCTGGTTCAGGAGGAGCACTGACAGCTGGAGTGGCGATGTACGTTATCGCTTGACTAGATGGAGGCGATCCCGCCTACGGCGGAGGAGCTGCTTGCAGCTGAAGCTCATGACACCGCTACGGTCTGATTAAACCCATGCTTCTCGTTCGCGTGCCCTGCAGTGGTGGAAATTCCCTGAGGCTTCAGCCCCGGCGTAGCCGGGCTGAACTGACCACCGCTTTCGGCTCCAGCGCTTGAAAAGGGTGGGCAGGTCCGTGACCCTGGTTTGAGAACCACCTCAACCAGACGAACCCTGCCCAAGACGGATTCTGGTGCCTCTGCCCTGGCGCCGCGACTGGATGGCAGCACTGCCGGTGAACTGATTTCCGAGCTCGTGCGCCACGGCCTGCAGCAGTTGATCGAGCTGGAGGTCGTCGCTGTGCTCGGCGCCGAGCGCCATGAGCGCACCGACGAGCGGCTGGGCTACCGCAACGGCAGCCGGCCTCGCCTGCTCACCACCCAGGTGGGCGACATCCCGCTCTCAATCCCCAAACTCCGCTCTGGGAGCTTCTTTCCGACGATTCTCGAGCCCAGGCGGCGGATCGATCAGGCGCTCTATGCGGTGATCATGGAGGCGTGGGTCATAGGCATCTCCACCCGCAAGGTGGACGCCCTGGTCGCCGCCATTGGCTCGCAGGCTGGCATCTCCCGCTCGGAGGTGAGCCGCATCTGCCAAGGGCTCAGCAGCCAGATTCAGGCCTTCCTGGAGCGGCCGCTGGATGGGGCTCGTACCCGTACCTCTACCTTGACGCGACCTATCTGCACGGGCGGCTCGGCAAGACGCTGCAGGTCTGCTCGCGTGCCGTTGTCGTGGCCATGGGCGTCAATGCCGACGGCCGCCGTGAGCTGCTTGGCCTGCAGGTGGGTGACAGCGAAAGCGAGCCCTTCTGGCGTGAGTTCCTCGGCAGCCTCAAGTAGCGCGGCCTCACTGGCGTGCGCCTGGTGGTCTCCGACGCCCACGTGGGCCTGACCAAGGCTGTGGGCCGCATGTTCCAAGGCTGCAGCTGGCAGCGCTGCCGTGTGCACTTTGCCCGCAACCTCCTGCAGACCGTGCCAAAGGCCCAGCAGGAGATGGTGGCGGCTGCGCTGCGCTCGGTGTTTGCTCAGCAGGGTTGCACTGCCGTGGAGGAGCAGTGGGATCAGGTGGCGGCCATGCTCACCGCCAAGTTCCCAAGGGCAGCTGAGCTCATGGCCTCAGCCCGTGAAGACGTGCTGGCATTCCGCCACTTCCCTCTGGCCCACTGGCGCAAGCTGTGGAGCGCCAACCTGCTTGAGCGGGTTAATGAAGAGATCAAACGGCGCACCCGCGTCGTCGGGATCTTCCCCAACGACACCGCAATCACCCGCCTGGTGGGGGCAGTGCTGCTGGAGCAGGACGAGCACTGGCAGCTGGAGGGCCGGCGTATGTTCTCGCTCGACTCGATGGCGGCGATCCTGCCCGCTGCCGAGGAGCTGCCTGCAGCTGAAGCACAGGACACCGTTACGACCTGATTCAACCCACGCTTCTCCGCAAACAATCGATCCACAGGTCAATGACTTGACATGTCATTGGCCCAGGCCCATTGTGGAGATTCGAGGTGAATCATCACCTCGGGAATGACAGCGCGTCATTCCACCCTGTTCACTCGCAGATCAGGGCTATCGGGCCTCGGTTTTTACACCACGCAAAGGGACGCGGCCTGCTTCTCTACAACCAATCTATCCGTAGGCCGTTGACTTGACATGTCCTTATCACCGTTTCATAGTGAAGATTCTAGGTGATCCATCAGCTTGGGAATGACAGCTGTTCATTCCACCCTGTTCACTTGGAAATTGGGGTAATCTGGCCTCCTTTTAACATTACGCAAGGGGGCGCCCCTTTGCGTAAGCCCTGTTAAGCTTACCTCCCTCTTCCAGACCTAAAGTAATCATGTCTTCACCCTACATATCTATTGTAACGCCATCTTTTAATCAGTCGAAATATATAGCTGAGACATTGCTGTCTTTGAAAAATCAAAATTATACCGAATTGCAACATATAGTCGTTGATGGCGCGAGCACCGATGGCACTTTAGAAATCTTGTCTGAATTCAAGCTATTGCCTCATGTGCTTATTTCTGAATCCGATTTAGGGCAGTCTGATGCAATTAATAAAGGGTTGGCCCTATCGACTGGAGAAGTATTCAATTGGCTTAATAGCGATGATACTTATTGTCCCGGCGCCCTGCGAACTGTAGGTAAGTATTTTAGAGATTCACATCTTGATGTTTTATGTGCCAGGAGCATTATTTACGGCGATTCTTGTGAGCGTTTATCTTTTGGCACTGATATATATGCCGATAATTTGCCTAAAACCATTGGATTCGCAAGAGTCGATCAGCCGGAAACATTTTATCGGCGTCACTGTGTCGATGAAGTAGGAGGTCTTGATAAACGCCTTCATTATGTCATGGATCGGCATCTTTGGATTAAATTTCTTCTGTCATTCGGTTTAAATGGTGTGCGAAAAGTCGACGATGTAATTGTTAAATTTAGATTGCATGAGCATTCCAAAACTGTATCCTCTAAGAATGAGTTTCAGATTGAAGATAGGCAGTTATTCGCTGGTCTTTTGCATGCTTTAGGTTTTCCAGAAGTTGCTATTGATTTTCTTGGTGATACAGAGACTCCCTTTCTTGAAAATCTTTTTTTAGATCTTTCGCGGCGCCCTGACGCCAAAGAAATTTCTGCATATATTTTGCTTAATGCATTTCTAATAGCTTATTCGGAGAATAATTTCACACGTGCAACATGGCTTCGCTCAGTAATTGATCCTGCTTTTTTGGCTACGGAGGACAGAATGCATTTTAATTTGGTCTCCAATCGTCTAAAATTTATTCCTTTACCATTAAAAAAAATATGGAATTTTCTGCGTGGAGCGTAACGTGATTTCTGTTGTTATTCCGTCTCATCACGCTCATAAAACTATTAATAAAACGCTTCAATCTGTTTATAGCTCTTCTTTGAAAGTTGTTGTCATAGCCGTCGAGGATGGCATTTTGGATCAGACTTCTGACATTCTTAACCATTATTCTGACATCATTCACCTTGCTCATCATCCCGCCAAGGGGGCATCGTCTGCTCGAAATTTAGGCTTGCAGCAGGTTTCAACCCAATACGTAATGTTCCTCGATGCAGATGATCTGATCTGCCCTCGATTGTTGGAACATGCATGTGTCTCACTCCGTGATAGCGAAGCCGATCTTTGCCTCTCATCATGGTCATTTCATGATCAGCGCAAGCCTTACGGCGCAATTAAATTCCCTCTCAACGGCTTAGATAATCGTGCGCGTATCTTGCAATGGTTATCCAATATTTGTTACCCCCCTTGCTCGGTTGTCTGGCGCACGGAATCCATTCGTATTCTTGGCGGGTGGAATGAGCAAATCAGTTACAATGATGATGCCGATCTGATGCTTCGTGCGTTGTTGGCCGGGTATTCAGTTGCTGTTTCACAGCGCGGGTGTGGCTATTATGTGCAGCACCATACGCCCCATCGTTTGAGCCGCAGTTCTGCTGACATAGCCGACGTGTCGAATCGTCACCTTTATCAAATGGTGATCAATGAATTGCCGGGTCTGAGTCAACCTGATGCCCAACAGGTCTTGGGTGAATTCTGTTACGAGCAGGTCAGGCGTCAGTACCGGGCAGGACGATCTCAAAGTGCTCACGACTGGTTGATGCGTGCCCGCCAGCATGGTTTCAAGGGTCACCGCGGCACACTTGCGCATCGTGTGTTAGTTCGTCTGTTGGGGTTGCCGTTGAAGGAGCGCCTGGCGGGACTTCGCGATTCCCATCCTTGGCTGCGTCACCGTTTTGGCTGAAACACGCTTGGCTTTGTTGATTCCAGACCTGCGCTGTGGTGGTTTGGAGCGTCTGTGTCTCGATTTGGCACGCCAGTGGCTCAACATCGGCTACCGGGTTGATCTGTTGGTGTTACAGCAGCGCGGCGAGTTACTGGGGCAGATCCCGAATGGTGTCCGTTTGATTGATTTGCGGGTCGCTCGTCTACGACAGCTGTTCTTGCCGTTATTCCTTTATTTGCGCAATGACCCTCCTGATCTGTTATGGGCCCATCTCTGGCCGTTGACATCCGTTGCTGTGCTCCCGTGGTTAGCGGCAGGCAGGCCTTGCCCCCTTTGGCTTGCCGAACACACCACGTTGAGTCTTTCAGCGCTGCACGAACTCCATCTTTCGCGATGGCTAGTTCGTCTTGTTTTGATGCTGACCTACCCCTTTGCAACGGGGCTTACTGCGGTTTCTGATGGTGTCGCTTCCGATCTGATTGACCTGGGAGCACCTGATACAAACCTTGCGGTGATCCCCAACCCCGCTGCGGTAGGACGCTCTGCCCAACCCATGGGCATACATGAAATCGCCAGTCTCTGGGGATCCGAACCGGTGTTCAAATTGCTTTCCGTTGGCAGCTTGAAGGCACAGAAAAACCACGCCTTGCTTCTTCAGGCCGTTGCATTACTTCCAGACGCTTTTGCGTTTCAACTCGTGATCCTGGGTGACGGACCGTTACGTCATAGCCTTGAGCAACGCATACGCCAACTTGGTTTGCAAGCCCGCGTACGCCTCCTGGGTTTTGTTGGTGATCCAACACCCTGGTATCGCTCGGCCGACCTGTTTGTGCTCAGCTCAAGCTGGGAAGGGTTCGGCAACGTCTTGGTTGAGGCAATGGAGTGTGGTCTTCCCGTGGTGAGCACTGACTGCCCCAGTGGACCCGCCGAAATCCTTGATCATGGTCGTTTTGGTTCCCTAGTCGAACCCGATAATCCGGCGGTCTTAGCACAGGCCATTCAGCAAGCTTTGTTGACCCCAGTCGACCGTGATGCCTTGATCAGCCGCTCCAAAGACTATGCTTGCAACATGATTGCCAAGCGATATCTAGACTTCTTCGGTTTTTCGCGTCATGACTGAGATCACGAGAGCCTGCCCACTCTGTGACGGTACTGGTCGTGACTTGGCTTTCCCGTTTCAGATCCAGTACAGAGGCCAGATCTTCGCTCATGTTCGCTGCAGTAGGTGCGCCACAGTTTTTGTAGATCCTCTCCCAGACGACGACACGTTCAGGCAAATCTATACGCCCGAGGCCTACCATGATCTTTACTACAACAGTTCAACTGACACGGCTCCTTACGCCCAAAGTGTTCGTTTGTTGAGCCGCTTTGCCCCGTTGGGGGCAAGAGTTCTCGACTACGGCTGTGGTGGAGGACATTTTTTGTTGGCTTGTCGTGAGCTTGGCTTAATACCGATTGGTCTTGAATTTGATGCTGAAGCTGCAGACGCTGCATCCCGGCTAGTAGGAGTGCCCGTTCAGACCATTCGCGACTGGCATGCCAGCCCAATCCAAGCTTCCGTTGACGTCATTCACATGGGTGATGTCTTGGAGCATCTTCCAGCACCAGCTGACACCCTATCCGCTTTGTTGCTGTCGTTGAAGCCGTCTGGATTGTTGTTTGTTGAAGGCCCTCTTGAGGACAATGCTTCCCTCGTGCTTTGGGTCGCACGGTGTTTTGGATGGCTGAAGCTCTCGGTGCTACTAGGTCGTGTTGGTGAAGGTGTGCCCGCCCATTTGTTTCGAACTCACGCCACCGCGCAACGTTCCTTTTTTCAGCGTCTCTTGCCCGGTGCTAGGGAGCTTTATTGGAAGGTTGAAGAAACCGGTTGGCCCTATGCGTCCGGTGGCCTTCCCAAGCGCCTAATCGCTGCCGCCGCTCAGCGTCTTTCAGGGTTGCGCTTCATGGGACGTGTTATGGGTAATCGCTTTCAGATCATTCTGCAGGTGCCGTGAACTTGCAACGACATCCCGTGCTTTATCTGACCCGAAATGGTCTGCTGGAGCCTTTGGGTTTAAGTCAGATCTTGCCCTATCTCAGAGGATTGTCAGCTCGGCGTCCGATCTCCTTAATCAGTTTTGAGAAGCCTCAAGACTGGTCGGATGCTGGTGCTGTCGGCCATATGGGTCATGCTTGTACGTCCTATGGGATCCGGTGGCTGCCCCTCCGTTTTCGCCAGGGTCCCCCTGGGTTTGCCCCAGCCTTGGCTGTTTTGCAGCTTGTGGTGCTCGCACTTTGGCAATGGCGCTCTCGTCCGGTGCCTGTTCTTGTGCATGCCCGTTCCTATCTGCCGGCGGCTGTGGCTCTGTTGCTCAAGCGGTTGACCGGCGTGAGCGTCATTTTCGACATGCGAGCCCTCTGGCCCGAAGAACTGATTGCCGCCCAACGCCTTCAGCGGGGTAGTTGGTTGCACTGGCTGTTGGTGCAGCTCGAACGCGCAGCCCTGGCCAACAGTGATGCCGTGGTGTCGCTCACCCAGGCTGGTCTGGATCACTTGCAGCAGCTTTACCCCCGCGAACTGCAGGGGCAACGCCTGGTGGTGATTCCAACGTGCGTTGATCTGGAACGTTTCAGACCTAATCGCGATGTTGATCCGGTGGCATTCGGCACCCTGGGCACCCTGCTTAGTGGCTGGTTCCTGCTCGATTGGCTGAGCTCCTGGTTTGCCGCCGTGCATGGCTGCGAGCCCCTGGCCCCCTTGCGGATCCACAGCCGCGAACCCGAGGCCCAACTGCGCAGGGCCTTAGATCTGCCCCTGCACCAGGCGCAACTGCTACAGCTATCGGCCTTGGCTCCGCAGGCCGTGCCTAAGGCCATCAGTGGCTTTAAGGCTGTAGCCATGTTTTTCACCCCGGGCGTGGCCAAGTGCGGCAGCAGCCCTACCCGCCTCTCCGAGGTTCTCGCTTGTGGTGTGCCTGTGGTGGCCAACGATGGCGTTGGTGATGTGGGCGCTGTGATTCGCAATCACGGCGTGGGTGTTCTGGTGCCGTCGGCCACGTCCCAAGCCATGGCCGCCAGCCTTGTCGAGTTGCAGCAGCTGCGCCGCGATCCAGATCTAGCTCAACGCTGCCGCCGCACCGCCACCGAGCTTTTTTCGCTGGAACGCGGAACGGCGGCCTATGAACGCCTGTACCGCAGCCTGGGGGCCTGATGATCGGCTTCGCGCTTTATGGGCCACAGGCGGCAAGCCATCGCGTCCGTTTAGCCCAATACGTCCTGGCGCTGCAACAAGCCGGCATCCCTCTGCGAGTTGATGCCTTGCTGGGTGATGCCTATGTGAAGGCCCGTTATGGCCAAGGCTCCTCGCTGTGGCTTGGTTGGCTGCTACTTCGCGCCGCCCTGCGGCGCTTGATGCTGCTGGTGCGCCTGCGCCTGGGGCTGCGCTCCCATCCCGTCTGGCTGTATGCCGAGCTCTTCCCCCTGGTACCAGCATGGCTCGAATTGTTGTTGCTGCCGCGGCCTTATGTGCTCGATCTCGACGATGCTTTTTATCTGAAGTACCGCACTGGTAAATTGCGGCTGCTGGCCTCACTGCTGGGCGGCAAGTTTGATCGCCTGATTGAGTCGGCCGCCGCCGTCACCGCGGGCAGCAGCGAGCTGGTGCGCTATGCCGCGCAGTTCAACAGCAAGGTGCTGTTGCTGCCGTCTGTGGTCGATACCGATCACTACCGCCGCGCCCAGGCAGCTGGCACGGATCAGAAACGCCCCTTCACCGTGGGTTGGATTGGTTCACCGTCGACGGCGCCCTATCTACAGATGCTGGTGGGGCCATTGGCTCAGCTAGCCCGCGAGCAACCCCTGCGCCTGCTGGTGATCGGCGCCGCCTGGCCGGCAATCCCTGGAGTGCAGGTGGAGCATCACCCCTGGGATGCCGCCACCGAAGTGGGCTGGATTCAGCAATTTGACGTGGGCGTAATGCCATTGCCCAACACCCCCTGGACCCGCGGCAAATGCGCCTACAAGCTGATTCAGTGCATGGCCTGTGGCGTGCCGGTGGTGGCCTCACCGGTGGGAGCCAACGTTGAGGTGGTTACTCCCGACACAGGTTTCCTGGCTGCTGATGCCGCCGCCTGGAAACAGACTCTGCGCAACCTGCGCGATGACCCTGCTCTCAGGCGCCAGCTCGGCAGGGCGGCACGTCAACGCGTGCAGCAGCACTACAGCCTTCAGGTCACAGCCCCGGCCCTGGTTCAGTTGATCAACAGCCTGGCATGAAAGCCCTGCTGCGCCTTTTGGCCAATGCTGTGGCTCTGGCCAAGGCTGCCTGGTGTTCCAGATCGCCCAGGCCATGCGGCGCCAGGGTCTTTCTTGACCTTCATGATGCTGCTCTGGCCAAAGATCTGGCCGTGGTGCTGCTGGCCCTGGCCCGTCAGAACTGCGAGCTCCGGGTGCGCTTGAGCCCCAGGTTGTTGGCAGGCTTTACCGGCCTGGGCCGCCAGCTGCTGCTGGCCAGCCGTCCGCTCCCCTGGTGGCCCTGGCAGAGGCCTCATGCCCGGGAGCGTGTGTGGTCTGATGAGCCGCAGCGTGCGCGCCAGCACGGTTGGCAGCTCCTCTATCCCGAGGCGCGCCTGCCCGCAGGCCACCCCGTGCGCCGTTTGCAGGTGGGCATGCATCCTTCGCTGTTGGTTGAAGAGCAAGCCCTGCTGGCGCTGCACACCACCAAGGTGACGCCCCGTTTGGCTCGTGTGTTTTTTTCGGGCAACACCGATCCCCAGGCTTATGCCAATACCGCCATGGCCTGTCATTACGGCGTGCCCTCGCGACTGCAGATCATCGAAGCGCTGCTGTCGCCCAGTTGGCCTGGCCCGAGCCCGGTGGTGCTGCGCACGGCCACGGATCTGCAGCGGTTCCTGCAGGGCGCCTTTGCTGATGATCTGGTCGTGGCTCAGTGGCGCTGGTCACCCCAGTCGAGCAGTGGTCTGGAGTGCCGCATCCCCAATAACCGCTGGCTCGAGGTGCTGGCTTCAGTTGATTACTTCCTCGCCTGCCCAGGGATTCGCACCCTCGACTGCCACAACCTGGCTGAAGCCCTGGCCATGGGAGCCACCCCAATCTTGCCGGCCAGTTCCCATTGGCATGGCGTTTTCGAGAATGGGTGCAATGCACTGTTGTTTGCAGGGCTGAATGATCTGCCCGATGCCATGACGCGAGCTTTTGATGGGCATGCGCCTCAGCGCAATGTCGCCATGATCACCTACCAGGAACACTTCTCTCTCCAAGCTATTGCTCAGTCCTTCACCGATCCCAAGCTGTCGTCTGAAGTTGTGATCAGTCCCTACCAGGAGGTTTA